>ERZ1034973.704-NODE-704-length-22324-cov-9.264493_pt1 | contig 22324 bp, 37 predicted proteins | sample MGYA00520686_ERZ1034973 | MGnify/ENA primary metagenome ERZ1034973 (study PRJEB33766, sample SAMN09781775) | gut metagenome | biome: gut microbiome | host: Homo sapiens | place: Madagascar | study: EMG produced TPA metagenomics assembly of the PRJNA485056 data set... | reverse complement strand
GGCTCGCACCGCTCCAGCAGCGAAGCGCTTACGGCTTTTTCTTTTATATTTCTTTTTTTATTATCCTTTTTTAATCCATCCTTATATATAGACCGGGAAGTTTGTCCCGGTACCCCGGGATTTTTGTCCCGGTACGTACCGGGCTGTTCGTCCCGGTACCCCTCATCCTCGTCGAGGATGACCGGCGCGGCGACCACGGGGGAAATGTAGCGGATGGAACCGCCCGTCTTGCGGTTCGGCACGACCCGGACTTGGATGTGTCCGTCATGCTGCAAGGCCGCGAGCCAGCGCCGGATCACGTCCTCCGAGCAGTGCATGGCGGCGGCCAGCTGGGCGTTACTCGGCCAGCAATAGCCCTCGCGCCGCATGAGAGACGAGAGCACGCCGTACAAAATCTTTGCATTGGCTTGCAGCTGCATATCGTCTAAGACGGTTGCGGGGATCACGGACCAAAACGCCCGAAAATCTTGATTTTCCAAAAAATCACCTCCCCCACACTTGCATTTGGCAGCAAACCGTGATAAACTAAAGATGCCTTCATGGTGTTGCAAAACACCAGTCCCGTGCAGTCGTTCGCAGCGGCTGTGCGGGATTTTTTTACGCTCTTTTCCATCGTCCGCACCTCAGATCATGCTGTAATTCGCGGCAAGCCACGGGAAGGCCACGAAGGCGACGACAATCGAGCTCCACATGAGCTTCTCGGCCATTTTGTAAAATTTGCGCATAGTTATCCTCCTTTGTTGTAAGCGACGGCCAGCGCGCTTTGAATGATCTCATCGAGTTTGGAGACGATCCGGTCAAACTCCGGCCGCTCCGTGTCGTCGATCACGCCGTCTTTTGCAATCGTAATCAGGCGGCGGTCTTCGCGCGCGTCGGCAAAGTCATAAATTTGGTCAATGAGCCGCAAGACGGCCTCGGGCAGATCGCACTCCCGCACATCGGGAATGAGCCGCTGGGCGATCTCGCTCGTCTGGCGCAGGTGCTGGTAGCACAGATACTGCGCGTCGTAAATTTCCGCCATCCGCACAACCGTCTCCGACGGCGGGATGCGTGCGCCGCTCTCATAGTCGGCGAGGCTCCGCACCGAGCACGGAATCGCGTCGGCTGCGCGCTCCTGCGTGATGCCCTTGGCAATGCGGGCGGCTCCATAGATATTTGGCATATGTCCTCCAATCCGGCAGCAAGTCTGCAAGCCGCCTTTGCCTTCCGGCAGGTATTTCGCGTGGATTTGCGGGGTATACTTTGCTATGATTTTCGCGTCAGCCAGCGAGCCAGCTCCGTCAGCGGCACAGCGTACTTGTTGCCGATCTTCCGCGCGGGGAATTCCCGGTCGGCCAGAAGCGTCCGCCGGTCGAGCCCGAGCGCCGTCTGGCACTCCGTCACCGTGATCGCCGCCCGTGCTGGAAACATGTCCGTCAAAAGCTCCAGCTGCGGCCGGTAGCCTTCTGCTTCACGCATCTTTGTCACCTTCCCCTCTGCCCCCAACAAACCTGCGGGACAAAATCCAGTCTAATTTCATCTGGTCGATTTTCTGCTGCTGGATGGCGATTTGAAGCTCAAACGGCTTGCTGGTCTTCTCCAAGGCGTCGACCCGCCGCTCCAGCTGGCGCAGTTTTTTGTGAATGTTCATAGCTACCTCCTAAGCAGATTCTTCCGGCGGCTGATAGAGCTCGTCGATCGTGCAGTGCAGCGCCGCCGCCAGCTCCGGCAGCTGCGCCGCACTCGGGTAACATTCGCCACGCTCCCACTTGCCAACTGCTTGCTGGCTGACTTTCATTGCTTCAGCCAATGCAGCTTGCGTTAAACCTGCGGCACAGCGGCGCTCTTTTAATCCTCTCGTTGTTGCCACCTCCTTTTTACTCCCGTAGGTTGTAAATTATATATATCACTCTTTGTAGTTGTTGTCAAGCCTTTTTTATTGCAAATTACAACTTACGCGTGTATTATTTTTACAGAGGTGATCCATCTATGTTTCCAGAACGACTGAGAGAAGCGCGGAAGGCGAAGAACCTCTCTCAAAAAAAGATGGCATCACTGCTATTTTTGTCGCAGCAAGCCTATGCAAAGTATGAAGTTGGCACAGCAAAGCCGAACTCCGAGACCTTGGCAAAAATTGCGGCAGCATTGGATGTGTCAGTGGACTATCTGCTAGGCGTCCAGCCGGAAACAAAAAGCCCCGCCGAAAATCTCAGCGAGGCAAAACGGGAAATGATTGAATTGGTCGGCCAGCTTTCAGACGAGCAGGTCAGCAAGCTCCTTCAGATAGCAAAAGCTGCGCTTGCTCTATAAACCACTGGAACTGCTCGTCGGTCATAGCCGCGATTGCCTGTTTTAACTCTTCTCTTTCGTTTTCCATCCCGGCGACACCCTTTCATTTTTTTGGTAGCTATTATATTTTACAGTATTTTCTAGTCAAGCGCAATGCAACACTTTTCGCAAAACAAAAAGAAGCGAGGAGATCACGATGTATTGTTATAAATGCGGTGCAGTGATTGATGATAACGCGAGGGTTTGCCCAAAATGCGGTTGCCCGCAAAGCAGCCACAGCGAGGGTAGCGCAGACAGCGCGCCATGCTACGACGCAAGCTATAAGACGGGCGGCAATGGGAAGAGGCCGATTTATAAAAAATGGTGGTTTTGGGTGTTGGTTCTCGTTATTGCGGCCAACGTCATAACCGAAATTCCGGAGGCCATGCGGGAACGCAACCAGCGGGAAGCCGCGCAGGTGATTGCCGAGAGGAACAAGCAGCCGCAGGTGCAAGCACCAGTCGAAGAAGATGAGGGCTACACCGAAGAAGAACAGGCCGAAGCAGCAAGAGAATATTACGAGAAGATTGGTTATGACCCGACGCAGGAGCCGGAGCTTCCAGAGGTCGAAGACGACGGGATATCCGTCATTGAGCCCGCCGTGTCGAACAGCGCAAACGGCTACAGCGGCAGCGGCGACGATTACTTTGAAATCACACCGCTGGATGAGCTGTGGTACATGGAGATCACGGGCAATGCGTCCAGCAACCATTTCGCGGTCAAAGGGTATGACGCTTCCGGCGGTTACGCCGAGCTTTTTGTGAATACAACCGACCCGTATTCCGGCAGTGTGTTCGAGCTGGAACAAAGCACGCGGATGCTTGAAATCACGGCTACCGGTGACTGGACGGTTCGGCTGAAACCGCTGTCCGGCGCACCTGTACTTACGGCAAACGAAGTTTATTCCGGTTCTGGGGACGCGGTCTTGCTGGTTCCCGTCGGCTGCACAAGCGCGAAGATCACCGGCAACGGAGGCTCGAACCACTTTGCCGTTAAGGGCTACGGCGACTATTACGATTTGCTCGTCAATACGACCGACCCATACAATGGCACGGTACGGCTAGAACACAATACTGTCGTGCTGACGGTCACCGCCGAGGGCGGCTGGCAGATCACGGTCAGCTAAAAGGGGTGATGTCTATGGCTACACAAAGACGCATCCGGCGGCTTGTGATCGGCGCGCTCTTTCTTTGCCTGACCATTTGCACGCTGGTTGTCAAGCAGTACATCTTTGCGTTGCTGCTCGGCTCGGTGACGTACTGGCTGATTCTAAGCGGCATCTTCGAGGCCTTCTCGGACGAGCCAGACCCGGAGACAGGCCGCCCTGCCATGTCAAAAGCATGGGTGCTTGCGGGGCTGGCTTTTTTTATCGCCATTGCCGGGCTATTCGCCTGGCTGAGCCCAGTGCGTGGCCAGACGCACAAAACCGCCGAGGATATCCAGCTGAAGGTCGACCGCTCTGGAGACCCGGACGCAGGACTGCATCAGCAATACGTATCGGAGCTGGTCACGCCCGATGATGAGGCGGAAACCAAGACGGACGAGATCCAGCAGCCCGTCGACCGCTCCCGCGAGTACGTGCTCAACACGAACACAAACGTTTTTCACCTGCCCGAGTGCAGTTATGTAGGATCCATATTGGATGAAAACAAAGAAGTATACACTGGCACGCGCGACTCCGTGGCTGACATGGGGTACGAACCATGCGGGCATTGTAATCCTTAGTTTTGTTCGCCCCGCCGTCGTGCCACTGACGGCGGGGCTTTTGGTTTGCTGCAAGCAGTGTGGGAGCCGCCTGTGAGTATAGCTTACAACGCGGCAAGCGGTAATGTCGAGAAAGCATCATTGTAAATTGTACCCAGAATCGCATTATTTAGGAAAGGAATCTTGCTGAGAATGTCAGAATTGTACGAAATCTGTCGAGAAAAAAAGGAAAACACGGCGCCGCGTATCACAAACCAGGATCTTGCCGAAGCAATCGGCAAATCAACAACCACTGTTGCGCAGTTCCTGCGCGGAGATGCCCCAAACGCGTCCTACGACACAGTGCTTGCGCTGTGCCGTGAGCTTGGAGTGTCAGTAGACGAATACAATGGACTGCCGCATGAGGTTCCGGACCCGAACCCCGCGCTGTTGGAGCGGATACACAGTCTGGAGTTAGAGCGCAAGGCATTGGCCGATGCGTTAGAACGGATGAATGAGCATCTGGTGACTTGCAAAAAATCGCTGAAAATGCACCGTTTCGTAACAACTGTCCTGCTGGCCATGTTTTGCCTTGTGCTTCTCGCGATCATCATCGACCTGCTGGACCCGAATGTCGGCTGGATTCGCCGCGTGTCCCATATCGGCATGCAGTGGCTGAATCTGTAACGGTGTCCAAGTCTGACACGGGAGGTTTGTATGGCGATCCCCAAGTACTACGTGCGCCCGGATGGGCTGCATGAGACGATCATCAAAATAAACGGCAAGCGCAAAGCCTTCCGCGGCAAGACCGACCGCGAGGTATGGCAGAAGGTAAAGGCCTACCGCGACGACGCGGCTGCCGGGAAGACCGCGAGCTTTGAGAACGTCGCCCGCGCCTGGTGGAACGAGATCGAGCCGACGCTCGCCGCAAACACACACCGGGGCTATAACCCGGCCTATGAGCGCGCCGTGGCCGAATTCGGCAAGATGGACGTGGCCTCGATCACGACCAAGGATATTGAGCGCTATATCAATCAATTTGCAAAAACCTACGCCAAAAAGACCGTCGTCACGCAGCGACAGATTATCCGGCAAATCTTAAATAAGGCACAGCGCGAGGGTTATATCGCCTACAATCCGGCGGAGGCCGTCCTGCTCCCCAAGAACCTGCCGCAGAAAAAGCGCCGCGCGCCAAGCCCTGATCAAATAAAAAAAATAAAAGCCGGCCTTTCGGACGACTTTGGGCTCTTCGCCTTTTTGATCTATTATACCGGCTGCCGCCGCGGCGAGGTGGAGGGGCTCAAGTACGAGGACATCGACCGCAAGGCAAAGCGCATCCGTATCCAGCGCAGCGTCTACAACGTCAGCACCAAGCCGGAGATCAAGGAACCAAAGACCGAGGCCGGTATCCGCTCCGTGCCGCTGCTGGACGCGTTGGCCGCTGCCCTGCCAGATAAAAAACGCGGTTTTATATTTTCTGACGACGGCGGCAAAACCCCGACGCCGGACTGGAAGATCACCCGGCAGTACGAGGACTACCAGAAGCGCACCGGCGTCACCGTCACGCCGCATGAGATCCGGCACGGCTACGCGACCGCCCTGCACGAGGCGGGCGTGGATTATAAAACTGCCCAGCAGCTGCTCGGCCACGCCCAGCTCTCGACCACGATGGACATTTACACGGATATTTTGGATAATACCATCGACGATGCAGCCGCAAAAATGGGCAAGTCCTTTTGACTCTGATTTACTGTGTTCATTCTGTGTTTGCAGGCATGTATTTTGGCGCTAGGATATGCTAGGCTTTGCCATGCTGGTGTAAGCCCGAAAACAAAACATTTTTGATATAAAGTTCCGTGTTCGGCCAATAAAATCAGAAAATATACAAACAAAAGCACCCGATAATCAAATTATCGGGTGCTTTCATCATGGCGGAGTGGGAGGGATTCGAAGCATATAAATCCAAGGCAATACCAATGTAAAATCAGATTGCTGTGTTTATACTGTGTTCAATCTCTTTCGAGCCTTGGCTCTACGATACCGTGATAATACCCGGCGATTTTCGGCTCGGGGCCGCCGCCGTCTTTGTCAAAGAGGAACGCTTTGGCGAGGTCTGCGTAGTATTCCGGCCGGTCGAGGCCGTATTTCTGCGCAACCTCGAAGTTGTCCGAGTACTCCATATTGAGTGCCGCGAACCAGATCCACGGGTCGACGTGCACGCCGATGCTGTTGGCCACAGCCGTGGTCTGCTCGAGCGTCCAGTGCGCGCCCATTGAGCCGTCGTCATTTTCCATGTGCTCTGTCCAGCGCCGCGCGTCGTCCTCGGTAAACGTGGAGGCTTCGGACTCCATCGTGATCTTATCCACCTTGCACAGCGCGTCCATGAGCATGGTGCAGCTGCCCACGCTTCGGGAGCATACGGGCTCCGCCATGCACGCCTCAAGCGCTTCGCAGAGCTTTGCCTTATAGGCCTTGATTTTCTCCGTCATAGGCTAAGCAAGCTTGAGCAGGCCGGTGCAGAGCTCGACCACATTGCCCGCTGCCGTCGAGTCGGTCGTCGCAATGAGGGTAAAGGTGTGGTTCACGCAGCAGCAGCACCCGGGCAGCGCCAGTTCCGTCTCCGTGTGGATCTCGGTGTTTCCGGTCGCCGGAAGCGTTACCTTGCGCAGCGTGCAGGGCAGCGCGACGCCGTCCATGTACCACTGCAAGGTGAGCTCGCCAGCCGCGGACGACGTAATGACCGCATCGGCTACTAGGTGATAGAGCCCAATTTTTACGGTGTCGTAGCTCTGCGGCTCGACCTGAATGGACTCGCCGGAGTTGACAACCTTCGCGCCCGCAAGCGTGAGCACTGTCGCAGCGTTTGCTGCAAGCGTCTGCGGGCTGTTATTAAAATACCGGACGCAGGATTTCTGATAGGATTTGCTGTTTCCGCTACAAGACATTTACTCGTCTCCTTTCAAAATTATGAAAAACGGGGCAATTGCCCCGGATAGTTATATCAGGTTTGGTCCGTCCGTCAGCCGCCGCAGCCGCACGGATTGCAGGGCGGGTTCTGGTAGTACCTGCCCAGCTGGCCGAGGATGTACTGCGACTGCATATAGTCGTTGTTCGCGGCGCGGCTCTGTGCGAGTTCGTCGCGCAGGCGCTGGTTCTCCTGCTGCTGCAGGAGCGTTCTGGTCGCCTCGCCCTCGGCGTGGATAGCCGTCTTGATCTCGCAAGCGTTGATGCTGGCGTTGTAGTTAACTCCGTCGATCGCGCGGAGAATGTCGCAGCAGCACTTCTGCTGCGCAGCGATGCCGCTCTCCGTGACGGACTGCAAATCGCGCAGCTCGCCGAGGATGTTGTAGGCGTTGTCCTTGACGGCGCTTGTGACGTCGTACGCGCCCTGACGCGTTGCGGCCACGCCCTCGTTGTTCTGGCGCTCCAGAGCCGCAAAGTCCGTTGCACGCTGTACGTCGGCCTGCGTCGCCGGGGCACTCTCGCCGCTGCTGCCGCCGAAGCCTCTGCCCGCGAAGAGCAGGAAGAACAGCGCGATGAGAATCACAATACCCCATCCGCCGAAGCCATAGTCCTTATCCATTGTGTTCCCTCCTTTCGGGTTAGATTATTGATAGGCGCTTACGCGCGGTATCACTTGCTGATCTGGCCGACGAGCTCGCCGACCGTTTTGTCTTTGTTTGCCTCAAACCAGTCATTAAACCCAGGCTGGGAGGCGAGGAAGCTAAGCACCATCTGGGGACTCTGGCCTTTAAGCGTCGTCATTGCCGTCTGCATCAGGCCGTTCAGCAGTTTGTTTCCGCTGCCGCCGCCCATCAGTGCCATGATCGGATTTTGCATTGAGTTTTCCCTCCAATTCCTCGATTTTTCCGGCCATGCTCTGTAGGCCGTCCGTGATCTGCTTCAGCTGCTCTTGCAGCTGGGTCGCTGCCTTTTCCTCTTCCGTCGGCTCCGGGAAGATCCGGAACCGCGCAATGGTCTTTGCCGCCATGCTGTCGGTGCGGATGTAATAGAGCAGGTTTTCCGTCTCATGCAGCGCGAGCGCGTTGTCGTTTGGCTGCATCTGCAAATTGTTGATACTGGCCTCGCTGGCCACTGTCAGCACGCCGAGCTTCGGCGGCTGCTGCGGCATTTGCGGCACCTGCGCCCGCGGCATAGGCTGCATCTGCACCTGCTGCGCGCCGTCCATCTCCCAGCGCCCGGTATATGGGTTGTATGCCATCCTGTGTCCCTCCTTTTGAGACCATTGTACAGGATGTCCATTTCCCAAGGGTGGCGCGAGTGTGATTTTATGTGCAAAATAATTTGATTTTTTTAAAATAATGCTTGACATATACGGGTAAACCGTATATAATAAAACCATAGAGATAAACAAAAAACAAACCCCAACACGGGGCAGGAGGAAATAAAAATGAAAGCTACTATTTATGCAAACTACGGAATGCTCGCAGCTGAAAAGCGCTGCATCTACACCACGGCCGAAACCGACGCCACCGTCTCCGAGCCGCTTGACGTCGTCATTCCCGAGAAGTTCGCCCCGGCGAAAAACGCTGCTGACGAGATCGTCGTCACGCTGGACGGTTACAATTATCGCTTGCAGGATGTCCTGTGCGGCGACGAACAGCCCTGCATCATGGTCCCGGGGTACACCACCAGATACGAGCGGCTTGCTCGTGCCTAAGCCAAAGCGAGGGAATCCAAATGCCAACTGATGCACAAAAACGCGCCCGGAACAAGTGGGACGCGGAGAACCGCACCGTAATTGGGTGCAAGATGCGGCGAGAAGACGCGGAAGCGTTTAAGGCCGCCGCGCAGGAAGACGGAACAAACCCAAACGAGCTCTTGCGCGGCTGGATTGGGGACTACATGAGCAGGGAGGTGACGACTATGACAACCGAGCAGATCCAGGCGCTGGCGACGATCTTTGCGATCTGCCGCAAGGCAACAAATACACGGAGCCAGAGCGACATTGACAACGCGCAGCGTTACCCCATCAAATGGGCTACCATTATGGTGCGCAAGCTCCACGCGATGGGCAAAGCCACCGAAGAGATCGACCGCGCGATTGCCGAGCAGTACGGAAAAATCGGCATCGATACGTTTACGGCCAACTTTGACAAATGCCTCACGCTCGAGCAGCAAGGCGTTTGGAGCCTTGCATTTTATAAGGCAATGCAATAAAGCACGCTTTGGGCGCGCTGGGACACTTTAATAGGAGGGACATTATGACGGCAGATGAGTACATAGCCGAACTGGAGAGCCGCTGGCCAAAAAACATCCCGCTGGGGCTGCTGCGCGACGCAGTGATCGTCGTCTCCCGCCGGAGGTTGCAGGAGATTAAAGCCGAGCTGCATGGGACGGATCAATCGCACAACCTTTGCGCTGGGTGCCTTTGTAAGTACAAAATAGGGACTGTCGACATGGCAAACTTTGAGGCGCTCGTCCCGGGCTTTGACGCAATCCATTTCGTGGAGGTCGGGGACTACCTTGTCCATCAAGGCAAACTATCACAAGTCACACGTGTCAACCGTAGCTCAACCGGGCGTGAGGCCTTTGTTGATATCACGCCAGTCGCTGACATTACATACCTTGGATAAAAACACCCGGTGCCCAACTTGGACACCGGGTATTTTATATCATGTTGAGCCTTTGTGCTGTTTGCCGCGCCCTCGTATAAATCCCGGGCAGGCGTCTTGACAGCGTGCTCCGCTCCATGCACAACTCGACGGCCACGTCGATCTGCGGGGACTTGCCCACGATGTAGCGGCGCACGATCTCGGCGTCCTGCCTGCTGTATCCGGCCTCGCGTATGACGCGCTCCCACTCGCTTTGCAGCAAACCGGATAGATCCTCTGGGATGTGGACTCTGGCGCTCGCCAATGGCTTCCCTCCTTCCGGGAGGGCGCGGCGGACAGCTTACTTGTGCGTCAGCACGGCGATATTGCCCTGATTGCTCACCTCGAGCCCAAGGGCGGCAGCGAGGTCGCGCACCTTGACGTAGTTTGTGCCGTCCTTCAGGATTCTATCTACGGCGACCTCTTTGCCGTCGACGATGATTTTGCTTTTTTCTACCACTTCGCGTTCCTCCTCTCCAAGTTTTCCGTCCTCGAGCACCATGACCGTGTGGCCGCTGGAAACCAGCACGTCGCCGCGCAGCAGCCTTGCGTCCGAAATTAGGTACTCGCCGTGCAGGAGCTCAAAATCGCCGGTCTTCGGCCAATCGTTGAGCATACAGTAGGTCGTGCAGCTGTTGTCCTGCTTTCTGTAGAGCTCTTCTACGCCCTTGCACCCGGCGGCTACCGCGCAGAGCGTCTGGAGCCCCGAACAATCCGTCTCGACCGGTTTTGTGATCTTGCTCACGTCCCAGCCAACGACTCTCGCGGCTTCATACGCCGTGTTTCGGTCGGACATGTCATAGCCGATGTTCCGGTTTTTAATCGCCGCCTCGCACGTCTGGGCGGCTCTCTCGGCCTTTCTCGGGTCTTTGTAGCGCAGCATGCCAAGCCAGTGGCCATTGTACCAGTACGAGATATTGAGCTCCCGCCCCGTCTGGTTGCCGGGCTTCTGGTTCCAGCCGCCGGTCTCGCCGAGGCTGGCCTGTCCGATTTTAACGGCCATCACTTGCCCTCCCTTGTGCCGTCGAGCACATCCTGCGGCTTCTGGCTCTGCGTGCCAAAATAAAACGCGATGATGACCGCATAAATGGTCTTAAAGTCCTGCGAGTTTTTGCCCACAACGGACATGTACGCAAACACGCCCGTCAACGTGAGCGTGACCAGGCTCTTGACGCTGAGCAAATTGCCCAGCCGCTTTTTGATGTTTTCCATGTGTGCTCCTTTCATTCTACCGGTTCATTTTTCTTTGCGAATACTCGTTTAAATGCCAGCAGACCCAGCTCTGTTACTGCCGCGCCTCCGGCGTAGCCGAGCACGTCGGACAGGTCGACCGACGTACCCAGCTCCGGGTTACTTCCGACGGCGATAAGGACAGCGATGGTCTTCAGCGCGCATGCCCAGATCAGCACCATTGTCAGGAGCCGCAGGAGGTAAATGACGATGGTGCGCGCCATCTCGCCTTTGCTCCACTTGCCTTTTACCCGCATATCTGCCTCCCGTTTTATTGCGCGCTGCTATGCTCGCACTGCGCCTCCAGCTGATGCAAAAACTTTTTCACTTCGCCGTTTCCGCCGAGTTTCACGTATTTTTGCCCGGCAATCAGGCGCTCGGCCATTGGCATTTCCTCGGACATGATCGTCAGCCGCAGGATTGCAAGATACTGCTCGTCCTGATGCTTTTTCATGCCGTCGAGCTTTTTATCGATCTCGGCAAAGTGGGTATCCTGCGTCGTGGCCTTGCCGCGCTTGCGCTGGATGGCTCCGACGATGGAGCGGATGATCTCCGCCAGCGCAGACGAGCCGATCACCGCGCAGATGATGGTAATAATTCCGGTGCTCACATAGTCCTCCTTACTCGACTTTCTTCCAGGCCGTCGGGGCGACCGTCGGGGTAAACACATTTCCGTCCATGAGCGACTCATACAGCTTATCTTCCCACCAGCCGCGCTCGCCCTTGCTGAAAGCCAGCGTGGCTGTAATGGTCTCGGGTATGATTCTGTATCCGCCCCGGTACTGCACGTCCTCCCAGAGCGTAGGCGCTTCGTCGGGCGTGTTCTGTGCGGTGTCCCAGAGGTCGACGGCGGCTTTTTTGATCTTGCCGTGCCAGTTGATGCGCGTGTCCGCTTTGACGAGGCTGCCGTCGCCGGTCAGCGTCCCCAGGAGCTCCGGCGCGAGGCTGACAGTCTTGTCGTCCAAAGCGCTTGCCGCCTGTTCGATGTACGGGCGCATTTTTCGTGCCCTCTCCGTGTACGTCATGGCGCTTCCTCCCCAAGTAAGATCTTCGCCGCTGTCTCGGTGTCGGTCAGCCGCTCGCGCAGCTGCTCTGGGCTTGCCGTCTCGATGTCAAAATCGTCTGTGACAAGCTTGTCCGTCTCCGTGTAGGTGTACGGCGCACCGTCAACGTCGATGGCCTCATCGTACTCTGCGCCCGTCTCAACCTGCCGGATGAGATAGCCCGCATCCGAATACGTCCGGTACAGCTCCACGCCGTCCGTGCGCGTTTTGTAGTGCTCTCTTACGATCATGCTCACACCCCCACAATATGGTCTGCCAACGAGCTCCAGTTTGTCGCCGCTTTCCACGCATCCGCAAGAGATGCAGGAACTCTGATTTCCAGCTGTGCGTGCGTCTGATCGAACGCGTTAACGTTGGCCAGCGTGGGCACGGCGGTACAGTGCGTAAGATCCACAAACCGCAGCGGATAGCACCGTTGAAACACCTGCGCCGGGATGCTCGCGATATCCCCGAGGCATGTCACCCTGCGCAGCGCGTTGTCACCCAAAAATGCGGCAGCGACAAAGGTTGTAGCGTCCGCTGGGGTAGTGACTTCTAACAGAGAGCGGCAGAGCGAGAAATCACCAACTTGCCCGTTTACAGCCTTGATGTGGACGCGCTCGATGGCTTGCGTCTGATTCGCAGCAGTCATATCAAAATTTACCCGCCGCACTGCTGTATTTGCGATGGCATAATTATTTCCCTGTGTCTGCCCTTTCGTGGATGCAATGACTCGGAGATTGGCGCAATTGTAAAACGACTGCCGAATCTCATCCATATCCGCCGCGATAAGCACACGAAGTTGTGTACACATTTCAAATGACCGGCTGGCATATACTTTTGTTGTTTGCGGGAGTGAGATGCTCTCAAGCATGCTGCAATTTCTAAAGCACTCCGGCGTTGTTCTCACCGCCCTTGCACCGACCTCAACTCTCCGCAGCATCGCGCAGCGGCCACTATCGGTTTCGCCTTTTGCAATCAGCATCCGGCTATCGCGTCCTAGCCACATCGTCTTACCATCTTTGACACTCATCGTGATCACGTATGAGCCGCTGGATGCGTACACATGCCGATGCTCGATGTAGGAACTGGCGTTTTTTGTTTCCGGCGTTGTGCCGTCGCCCCAGTCAACAGTCGTGGTGTTTATGTTTGATTGCCAATAATTGAGAACAAAATCGTCCCACGTCTCGGTGTCCACATCTACATAAAGGCGCGTTTTACCGTCATCGGTAATGTACAGCGCGCCGATATCGAGCTCGCGGCCTGCGTCCTTGATGTCTTGGAGCGTCCAGTTCCAGCCCTGGCAGATGAGGCCGTCGTGCGACGGGAGAGGCGGCAGCTCGGTCTTTGTGGCCAGCTCGGCGAGTGTCCAGCTGTAGAGCAGCGTCCCCTCATAGTCCCAGAAATTGATGTCCGACTCCTTGGGCGGGGCGGTATCTAACGTGCCGGTGATCTTCGCGCCCGAAGCGTCGTGCGCCGTCGCACCAAGTTTGAGCGTCGCGGGTGTTACGGTGTCCTCGGTCAGGTCGATGAGCGTTCTGTCGCCGTAATTGATCTTATTTGGCACATTGGCGAGTGGTTCAGGGCCTGCCATACGCTCACGCTCCTGCCTTCTTGCCGATGGTGACGGTCACGCCGCCAGCAGCGTTGGGCGTCTCGTTGTAGTAGATCGCGGCCACATCGACCTGCGACATGTAATCGTAGCCGGGGTCCGGCAAAATCGTCTGCGCGGTCGTCAGCGGCTCAACGGATTTCGTCTGCGCCTTGATGGCCTCGCCGCTGTACGTGCCCGTCACGCCGAGGATCGTCACGCCCGCCTTGATGTTACCGGCAATGATCTTCGCGGCCTCTGTGGGGTCGATGGCGACCTTACCGCTTCCGTCGTGGTAGCCGATGGGGACGATGTACTCGCCCTTGACCGTCGTGATCTTCGCGGCCACCGCGCCGTTGTTCGGCATTTCGCCCGTGACCATCGAACCCCTTGCGCCTGCTGTCTTGCCGAAGAGGATTTCCGAGGCCTTGACGGTCGCGCCGGACGTGTCGAGGTCAAATTCACACGTGCCGGTATGCAGCTCGCCGTCCGCGCCGTGGTATTTAAAGCCAAGCAGGACTTTGCCGGGCTCTACCGTGTCGGCGGTCAGGTCTAACAGCACCTCGCCGCCATAGATAAATTTACTTCTGCCCAAAATTTACACCTCCGATGCAATGTAGACCGTCGTGCCGGTCTCGTTGGATACCTCATAGTATGGGACTTTTGTGACGGTCACATCGTCCGCCAGCAGCTTGTTTTTCGTCGGCAAAACAACCGGCTCAAATGCCTTCGGCACGACCTCGTAGTCCCCTTCATACGCCTCGCCGCCCTGATAAACCACCTTCGCCGGGGCGATCTTCATCTTGATCTCCGGCTGCGAAAGCACCATTTTAAGCATATCCCGCCTCCTTGAGAAGTTCCTTGACCGGCTGCGAGACGATATCCGCGGCCTGCGGGTTGCCGTCCCCGTCCGTGAGCGCCAGCTGGAGGCGCGCGCTCTTGCCCGTGTCCAGCTGCATCGCGTCGGCAAGGGGAATCGTGACGAGCAGGTGCGTCTCGTCGACGACCGCCGGCACGTACTCAAAAAACAACGCGCCCTGCCGCAGCCAGAACTGGAGGTTCGTCGCCTTGGTCAGGTCTGTGCCCGTCACCTCGACCGATAAAGCATTTTTGATCTTTTCGCGCATCGTATCACCTCACTTTGGATTGCCTACGACGTACTCGACGACGTAGGTGCCGCTCATGCGGCAGATTTTCACGCGGTCACCCGCCTTGAATGTAACGTTGGTATTGCATTTGTAATGCTTTGCTGTGGCGGCGGTCTGGCCGTCGAAGATCAGGCTCAAGCCGTCTGTGTATTTCGCGCCGACGGTGGCGAGCTCTGCTGCGGCCTGCTCTGTAGTCTGCAATTCCGTCATGCGATCACCGTCCTTTTTGCGGTATGGGTCATGAGCTCGCCGGGGCTGAGTCTCAGCTGCCAGCCGGTCTCCTCGTAGATGCCGCCGAATTCCGGCGCATCGATGCTCAGAACGTCGCCCACGCCGTGTCCACCCTCCGGCAGGCCGTAGAATGTGATTGTCCGGGTACCAAGCTGGGACCGGAAGCAAAGATCGTCCACGTAGGCTTGCAGCGCCTCCTGCGAGGCGATGTTGTCGACCTTTACCACCTGCGTAATGCGCTGGCCGCGCTTGAAGATCGAGATCGAACTCGACGGGCTGTTGTTCTCTGCACGTGCCACAAGCGGCGTTGCCAAATCCGGATTGCTGCAAATCGCGACAAAGACGTTCGGTGCGTCAAAAATGTCCTGCTCCTGCGACATATCACGCGAGACGGGCGCCAGCAGCCGGATATCCGTGCTCGAGTAGCGCCAGCGGATATTTGCCGCATTTGGTGTTGCCTTTGGCTCCAGGTGCCCGATGCCGCTGCCGTCGAACCATACGGGCTTGTAGTTGATCTCGCCCAGCAGCTGGTTGCAGATCGTGAGATAGTCCGTGCCCTCCTGCCAGTCCTCGCGGTCGGTCTGCAAGGTCTCGCTCGTGGGGGTGGCGATCACGAGGCCGATCCCGGCCTGCGTCATCAGTTGCTGCACGGCGGTAATGTAATTCGTGCCGGCGGCCAGATGCAGGATGCCCTCCGTCTTGATCGTCTGGATCATCCAGCTGCGGTCGTAAGCGTCGAGCCGGAGGAAGTGCCCCTGCGCGCTGACGGTGTCCGAGTACGTCGTGATGCGGTACACGCCCAAGGGGTACTCTTGCCCGTCAAGCTCCAGCACAGGCTGGAGCTCGTCGGAAAGATATTCGATATCGGGGTTGTGGAGAAACGTGCCGCCGAGGCTCCCCATGATGCTACCTGTCGCATCGACGAGCACGTCGGGCGCGGAATCTTTGAGCCATCTCAGCTCTGAGAACTTTGCGCCGCGCCGCAGCACGTCCACGCGGTAAGATATCCTGTGCGTCATAGCGTCACCTCGTCGTCATAGTCGATTTGCTCGACCGTGAAATTAAAGACGTTCAAAAAGCCGTCGTGCTGCTTGGGTAGGCTCGCGATGTAGCCGATGACCATGTCGCCCTGCGGCGTCTTTGCGCAGACAAGCTTGCCCACAAGTCCCATGAGCTGCCTGATCTCGCCCTCATCGAGCAACGCCGCCGTGATGGAAAGCGAATCTGTGCCGGAGTCGACCTCGACCGCGACGGGGTAATACGCGCCGGAGAGCTGCAAGAGCTCGACCTGCCGGGAAAGTGTCCGCGTAGTCTGCCGGTGCTGGCTGTCCGAGTATGGGAGTCTCAAGGTTTGGCCGGTGTCCAAGCCTGACACCTGATGCACCTCCGCGCGAACATCGACCGTGACCGCGCTGGACAAACCGTAGTTGCCGGAATCGTTGTAGCAGCCGCGCACCTGATACGTTGTGCTGCCGGAGGACAACTCGTCGGTGTACAGCGTCTGCGTGAGCTTCGCAATCGGTTTGCCATTCCGGTACACAAGATAAAAGTCATAGCTCCCGGAGGTCTGCCAGCTGAGGTCCGCGACGCTCGATGCCTGCACGGTAAGCGTGATACTCGCGCCCGGCGTATTGGTGACAGGCAAAGCCGCCGCGCCCCAGTCCGACCACATGCCGTACTGGTTCTGCACGCGCACGCGCACCGTGTGGCTGCCGTCCGCAAGATACGCCGGGCTTGTCCACGTCTTGTCCGTGCCGTAGTGCGTGCCGCCCGAGAGCTTGCCGTCCAACTCCACCTGATACGCCTCCTGCTCGGATGTCTGCCAGCTGATGGACGGGCGCGGACCGGTGGACTTGATCTGAATGCTCGGAGCCGTCGGCGCGGCGATCACGACGATCTGCGCCGCCTCGCTCCACGCGCCCGCAACACCGTCTGCGTTGTAGGTGCGCACGCGCCAGTATTTGATGCTGGATGTGAGCGTCCCGGCAGGACACGTCCACTGCCGCGCAGCGCCGGTTACGGTTGCAAGCGCAGACCACGTCAGCCCGTCGGTGCTTTTCTGCAAGTCCGCCTTGCTCTGCGCTGTGCCGGTCGAAATCGTGTGCTGCCATTGGAAGAGCGTGTCCTTGGAGCCGTCGATTACCGTGTCCACAGGAGACAGCGGCGCAGCGGTCGGGGTGGCGTCGGCGGTCGAGAGTGTCACCCAGTCGGACGTTGTAACCACGCCGCTGTTCGCCGTAACTGCGATCTGCCATTGGATGCTTGTTGTGCCCACGAAGGTGTTGGCCGGAACAGTGACGCTCTGCGTGTTGCCGGAAACGCTGATCGTGTGGATCGTGCCACTCGTCCCGGAGCGCCAGCGGAAGATGGCGGATGCCTGCTTGAGTTCTGCAATGCATTTTTGAGCGGCTTCTACACCCCATGTGAAGGTGTTTGGTTCGGATTTGATGATCGACCCGGAGGATGGCGTCACTTCTGAGATTTTGAGACCACAAGTTACCGTATCGTCAACAGAGACCGGGATATACGGTCTATTTGTTGATTTTGTCACGATTGAAACCCATTCTGTGGTTATGGACAGACTCATATACAGTCCATTTCTAGCGGCGTCTATAATCGGCAGACCATACCCGGATTCGCAGGCTTTCGGAAGGGCAGAAGCATCGCTGACCTCTACGTCGACGTCGGAGACATGCCGATCTTGCTTCGTTGCATAAGTGACTGTTAGCGGATCAAAGCTATGCTCAAGACCGCCAATGCGCGTCCGAATAGTGCCCGAGTCGCTGGCGGCGGTGAGATAGATTGTAATTTTCGACCAATCATCTACAAGCTTTTTGTACTGTGTGCCATCGCTCGGTGACTGAAATTGCATGTACAGCAAGTCGCCATTGTTAATCTTGGCAGGGGATGTCGTGTGATCGTTTGTGTTTTGCGCGTCCTTCTTGAGGATTGCGAACGCCGAACAATATAAGTTGAAACTGGTTGCCACCTCACGTCACCCCCATTCTGGCCACGCGTCTCTGGTTTTTCATGCGGCGGATGAAATCGTCGATCTCGCGGATTTCATTTGCCTGCACATAAAAGTTGTAGGTATCGCCGCCGGAGAGGCTGCGGCCTTCCTGGTTCGTTCCGATGCGCGAGCCCTGCGGCAGCCAGACAGGCTCGGGGCCGTTCTCGCCGACCCACGTCACGCCGCCGATAAAATTGTCCGTGCCGGCTGCGTTGTAGCCCTTTGCGTTTTTCCACGCCTCGAAGCTGCTTCCTGCGCCTTCTTGCTTCTTCCATTCGTCATACAGATAGCTGTCATAGTTCCCGTACCATTTCCCGTTCCCGTAATACTGGCCGTAGCCATTAGCGCGGGTCATGGCGTTGGTGTCTTCCTGCTCCCACATTTCGGTTAGCGACTGCACGTTGTTTTTAACGCCACTGTTGTAGTTCCAGCCGAGCGCATTCGCCATGCGCGTGTAGCCCGCTTGTTTCCCGGAGAAGCCCCAACTGAATAACACCTGCGCAAAGCCAACCGCAACGGATGCCGAGTCGGCGATGGCGGCAAGAAGCCGCGCGACCGGGCGCAGCGTTTGCGTCAGTTTCGGGACAGCGTCGTCGGCCAGTTCGTTCGTGGTGGGGAGCAGATTCGTAAACGTATCGAGCATCATACCAAAAGCATCCACAATACCAGATGATTTAATTGCGGAGCCCAGCCCGTCCGTCAAGTTTGTCGCTCTCCCGTAAAACTCTTCCAAATATGGAGCGAACTCAGAGGCCATTTGGTTTTTCAAAGACTCCTGCGATGTCTGGAGGCGCTGCACCTGATCGTCCACCGCCTCCAGTGCAATGAGTGCATCCTCTGTCAGCACTTTTCCCGTGTTTTTTGCTGCTCGCGCGTAGCCTTCCAGCTCTTGCGAGCCCTTCTCAATGATTGGGTTCAGTTCACGAGCTTCTTCCGACATCAAGTCCATAGCAAGCGCGTCACGGTCTGCCTGATTTTTGATATTCCCGAGCGCGTCAATTGTATCCAAAAAGACATCCATTGAGCTCCGAAGATTGCCTTCCGAATCCTCAATAGATATGCCCAAACGGTTAAACGCGGCCGCAGTGTCCTCCGACCCGTTCTGAGCTTCCTGCATCTTGTTTGTGATCTCTTTCAGGGAGTCACTGATTCGGTCGTAGGACACGTCCATCTTCTCAGCGGCATACGTAAAGGCGATGACGTCCTCTCGAGATTGACCCGTGATACTGGCCAAGCGCCGGACTTCTTTAGAGTAGGCACCAGCTTCCTTTGTGACGGAAATGAGCGACTTTTCGCATTTTACGATAGCTGCGGCGACAGCGGCAAAGCCAGCAACTGCCTTGACGTTCCCGGCATTGATTCCGTTAAGCGCATTGAGCGCTTTGTCTGCTCCTTCCGGCAGGTTGATACCGAGCTTTTCAATCAGGCTTCCGATCGCGTCACCAAGGCCGACGGCCTCGCCCTTGCTGCCCGCAAAGGATTCCTTGAGATTGGCAAAAACGCCCTTTGCGCCCGTGCCCTCCTCCTTCGCCTTCGCGACGGAATCCTTGACCTTATCCATCGCCTGCTGGAATTTCGAGCCGCTCGCGCCCGCCTTGTCGAGCTCGGCGTTGTTCTCTTCCAGCGCGTCTTTCATCTTATAGAGCTCGGCCTCGGCGTTGTTTAACTTGGTCTGCCAGACAGCCGTCTGATCGGCAGCCTTCTGCACCTGCTCGGCCATGGTCTTATACTCTTCGCTTCCTGCGTCGAGCGTGCTGGCGGTCTCGTCGAAGGTCTTCTGTGCCTTCTCCTGAATCGCCTGCGCCTCCGCGACGGCCTTTTTGAGAGTGTCGACGCGGTTCTGCTGGGCATCGACTTTCTTGCTCAAAACCTCGCTCTTGGCGCTCAGCGCCTCCATACTGTCTCCGTTCTCGGAGAATTTCGCGGAAAGCAGGTTCATTTCAGACCCAAGCTCTCGGAACGATTTGTCGATACTGCTCAGTGCCGCACGGTATTCCGCCTCGCCGTCGAGCTTGATTTTTGTGTTAATGCCGGGCGTTGCCATCAGCCGCCACCTCCCATCAGATACTGTGCCAGCGACAAGCGCGCAGGCTGCTCCGGCGCATTATGCGCACACCGGCTCGGCGTGGCCATGGAGAAATACTCTCTGTAGATAGCCATGCACCGCGCCGGTGTCATCCTGCGCCAAAAGACGGTCTCGTCGTTTTTCAGCACATTTACCCAGATATTCAGGTACCAGGCGAAGTTGATACCGCCGCTTCTTCCTGCCTGGTCTCCGCGTTTTTTTCGTCTGCCGAGCTGTTTTCAGCCTCTGCGTCCCGGACAGCGAGGATCGCCATGCGCATCACGTCCGGCGCAAGCCGGTTAACCGTGCCCAGAGACAAGCGTCTTCCGAGCTGTTTTTCCGTGTACCGGATGGCGAAGCCGTCTGCGTCAACGTAACGCATTTCGTCGGCGTAGTCGTTGAGCATCGCGGCCAGCAGCTGCAAGACCGACTTGAGCGTCCGCTTAAGGGAGAGGATGGGGCTGAAATCGCCGCCATTGACAATCTGTACCTCGGCAAGAACGTTGTTGTTGCACCGAAGCACCCAGTCGCGCCCGTCAAAGCGCCACGCGACCTCGCGCGGCTTGATATCTTCCATACTCTTAACCTCCTGCCACGTCTGTGGCCTGCGTCGTAAACACCACGTCGCACCACGCCTTGGCCAAGGCCTCCGTGTCGACGATGGCAACTTCCAGCATCTCGCCCGTCTTGTCCGCGAGGAATTCTCCGGTCGTGGTCGGGGTGTTAAAGGTAATGTTTTCCCCCAGCGTCTGGCCGTTGATGTCGGGCGGGCCAAAGAGCACCTTCCGGGCGAAGACCGCCGTGAATTTCTCGACGCCGTCGATCATGTCCGGCAGGTAGAAGCTCCATCCGACATACTTGCCGGTCGACTTCTTGCCGAATGTCAGACTCTTGATGGGGGAGCTCGATACGGTGCGCTGCTTTTCGTACGCGCCGTACATAAGCTTCTGCGCCGCGATCGGGATGTACTTCGCGCCCGCGGTCGCCGTGCCGCCGGTCGCCTTTTTCAGGTACTCGGCGAGGACGGACTCGGCGTATACGCGCCCTTCCGCGAAGCGCATGGACAGCGCGACGGTCATCGCGTCGCCCATAGAGACGGGGTCGCCGTATTCGGTCGAGCCGTCGCTTTTTTCTTTGTATTCTGCTACTTGCAGGTATCTCAAATCAAATGCAGGCATGATTGCCTCCTTTCATCGATTGCTGTTGATAATTTCTGCTGCCTTGTCGGTCATGGCCTTGTTCGCGCGGTCCCACGTGGATTTGACCGCGTTAGACCAATAGTAGTCGGCCTTGATTTTGCCGCCCGTGCGGCGGCCGTAGTTGAGGACAAAGCCCTTGACGGCGTATTTCTGCTGCCGCGAATCCTTGCCGGAGATCGTGACGTACATGTACGGCACGCCCTTTTTGTCACGGGAGACCTTGCGCGCCTTTGTAAAGTGCCGCAAGGTCTCGCCGGTCCGGCGGGGTTTGGTATTCTGGTGCCCGGCCTTGATAAAGGCGGAGTGGACGCTTTTATACATCTCATCCACGCCGACCGACAAAATCGCCTGAAGGTTGTCGTCGGTAAAAAGGTTGGCTTGGTTCAGCTGCCGGATAGCTTCTTGGATGCCGTCCAGCGCGATTTTCGTATCGAGCTGCGCCATTAGATCACCTCGCAAGGGATGTCGGAATAATACGTCATGGTCTCCTCGTCAAAGGCCTGCTCGCTTTGCCCGACGGCGATGTGCGCCGCCGCCAGCGCTTGCAGCACCTCCGCGGTCAGCGTGTCGCCTTCCGTCTGCGTGGCCACGGTGACAACACACAGGCCGACCGTTGCAAAGGGTATCCCGTCTGCGTTCACGCTGCGCGTGCCGGTCGGCGTCCAGACGAGGTAGCGCGTGAGCGGCGAGCCGTCCGGCGCGTGCTCCGGAGCCTGCACCTTATACACAGCGCCGGGGAGCACCGTCTCGAGAGCCGCCTCAATCTTGGAGTATTTCATACTTGCCCTCCGGTTCTGCCAAGCTCAGCGTCGTGATCGGCAGGCCGTCGGAGTCATAGCCCCGCTGCGCCTGGTCGATGCGATAAATGTGGTCGTCTTCGAGCACCACGAACTGCTCGGCTTTGATATCCTCGCCGCCGAAGACGCGGGGGATGCTGACCATCCGGGTAAGCTGCACACCGGCTTGCTTCCCGGCATAAAATCGGGCAGCGTATACCTCCCGCTCGCAGTAAAAGTGGCTCGAGGCGATACGCAGGCGGCGCTGGAGGGGAGACGAGGCCGGGAGCAGGTCGCAGACCGTGCACACCTTGTCGTAGATCATCCCGTTTCGCCTCCCATCTTCTGCTGCGCAAGCTTACTGTTGAGCATCCGTCGCAGATACGTCGGCAGCTGCTTTTCCTCGGCGTTCGCGCGCGCCTTGTA
>ERZ1034973.701-NODE-701-length-22341-cov-17.495154_pt1 | contig 22341 bp, 20 predicted proteins | sample MGYA00520686_ERZ1034973 | MGnify/ENA primary metagenome ERZ1034973 (study PRJEB33766, sample SAMN09781775) | gut metagenome | biome: gut microbiome | host: Homo sapiens | place: Madagascar | study: EMG produced TPA metagenomics assembly of the PRJNA485056 data... | reverse complement strand
CCCCCTCGCAGCCCAAGGGCTGCTCACCCCTCCCCTTCTTGCTCTGGCAAGCAATCAAATGTCGAGCGATGGAGGTGAGTTATATGCAAAGACTTTTGAATTCTTCACTCTTCGTTCTTCACTCTTCACTTAATAAGGCGTCAGCCTTTTTTACCTTTTTACCTTTTTACCTTTAAAAACTCTTTTACCTTTAAAAATATAACCTTTTTAGTATTTTTTTGAACATAATGTGAGGTTCTATAGATTAAAAATGTTACCTTTGCAAAAATTAAGCTAAAGCCGTGTGCTATGCTTCCACTAAAAAGAGAAGAACAATGTTGGCTTAAAGATGCCATTTATTGGCTTAAAGATGCCATTTGTTGGTTTAAAGCTGCCATTTGTTGGTTTAAAGATAACCATTGTTGGTGATAGACAGAACAATGTTGGTGGGAGATGATGGCAAGGCTTGACAACAAGTAAAAGATAATAACAATAAAAATAAGGTAAAAGGCAACGGCCAAACCTATTGGCGTGTGACTGCGCATTTGTGTCCGCCAGTAGGTTTCGTCGAGCATACATCTGAAGTTTTTATAGAAAAACAGTCACATTATGGCTCAGAATATTTTTAAAGGATTAGGAGTAGCTCTAATCACCCCGTTCACACCCGAAGGGGATGTAGACACAAAGTCGTTGAAGCGTTTGGTGGAATACCAGATTCAGAACGGTGCCGACTTTCTTTGCATCCTCGCTACAACAGGCGAGACACCTTGTCTCTCGGCTGAAGAGAAAGAAACGATTAAGCAGTTGGTCGTAGACGTAAACCAGGGCCGCGTGCCCATCCTCATGGGATGCGGCGGCAACAACACACGAGCTGTGGTTGAAGAACTGAAGAACACCAACTGGAAAGGCATTGATGGTGTGCTGAGCGTATGTCCCTACTATAACAAACCATCACAGGAAGGTCTGTACCAACATTTCAAGGCCATTGCCGAGGCAAGCCCTCTGCCCGTGGTGCTCTATAACGTGCCGGGACGAACAGGCGTGAACCTGAAGGCAGAAACCACCATCCGTCTGGCTCGCGACTGCGAAAACATCGTGGCCATAAAAGAGGCAAGCGGCAGCTTGGAACAGGTTGACGAGATCATAAAGAACAAGCCCTCACGCTTCGACGTCATCAGCGGCGACGATGCTCTGACGTTCCAGATGGTAGCCAGCGGTGCAGCCGGCGTAATCTCGGTCATCGGCAACGCCCTACCCAAGGAGTTCTCACGAATGATTCGTCTTGAGTTCAACGGCGAGTATGAGCCTGCACGAAAGATTCATCATCGTTTCAACGAGCTCTACTCTCTGCTCTTCGTCGACGGCAACCCCGCTGGCGTTAAGGCTCTCCTCCACGAGATGGGATTCATCGACAACGTGTTGCGCCTGCCCCTCGTGCCTACACGTCTCACAACAATACAGAAAATTTCAAACATATTGAAAGATCTGAAGATCTAAAAACAAGACGTTCAACAGAACAAGCAACAGCACATAACAACACATATCAGCACACGTCCCCGAAGCGATCGAACACAAGCAAACAGATTGTTTTGCATGCGTCACATCGCTTCGCGGACGTGTGTTTTTTTGTGCAAAACAGACAAAAAGCGTTGGGATACGAACAAAAACAATGACTTTAAATAAAATTGACAAACCATAATAGGATATAAGCGAAAAAACTTGTAACTTAGCAAGTTGAAACAATCAAATCTCTAAAATTTATTATTATGGCACAACAATTTTATCAAAAAGGGAAATTTTACACCTTACCCATTATTGAAATAAGAAACGAAGGGACAAACTCGTTTTTCATAGTTGACGCAAACGGGCGCGAATATGCAATCAAGATGTTCGATTTCCAAAAGACCGATAGCGATGTGAGTCAACTGAAAGAATTGCCTTGCATGGTTAAAGATGTTCACGGCGACAACATTGTGTTTGTACAAAATTTTGCGCAGATGTTCGGCAACAGATACGTTGCGGGCAACACATACCAATTTGTTGTGAACAAGGAAGCCAATAATGCAGACAACGATTTCAGATATTATGATGTGAGAGACAAGAACGGTCTGCCGTTCCGCTTAAAATGTGACAAAGACACATACCTTATTCCTAACCAGAAGATAAGCTGTTTGCTCTCACGGCCAAGCCAGAACAAACTTATACTTTCTCTCGTAGAAGAAGACAAGCAATCGGCAACCCAGTGTGTTACCCCAGAAACATTGCTTGAAGAAGCGGGCGTGGAAGGACCTATGCGCTGCTACATCATTGAACGGTTCCACACACACGATGGCTTTGCCGAAGCACGCCAGTTTCTTAACGACAACAATGCGGCATGGATAATAAAAGCCGTCATGGCGGTGAACAACGCAGAGAGATGGACAGGCATGCGCGATGCCAACAAACTACGACTGCTCAACAGCTACCGAAGGGTATGTGCTTATCTGCTTGAAGACACCGACTACCTGTTACAGTTTAGCGAGTCGGAACGCGACAACTACCAGGAATGGGTGGCAGAACGCGTGGCGGTGGCCGACACTTACATCGAATGTCTGCAACTGATGAAGGAGAACAGATGCAGCGACGAGATTGACGCCATCCTCGGCAAGATACGCCGCTCAGGGTTTATCCTGCACCCGCACCGCCGTATGCAGCTTATGATCGCCATCTTCTCCATGCAGCCACAACTTCTTGACGACAAGTTCGACTCTATCCTTAACCTCGTCGCCGAATGTGCAAAAAACTGGAAGCAGCAATCGTTCACCAATGCCTTCTCCAATTTCCTCAGGTTCTACATCACCTCAAACAGCGAGAAGACAAGCCGCGTGGCGGTGGTGGACGACGAGAAGAGCAGGGTGTTGCTCAACCGCATGGTGCGTTCCATCTGTTTCCTGCTCCTCATGACCGACCATAATGATCCCCAACGCCTCTATTTCAGGTCCATGCTCATGCACTGTCTGTCGTTCGTGCGCTCCAAGCAGATGCTTAACACCGACAGCGTGATAAACAAAGCCAACGAAGACAAGCTTGTAGAACGTGCCTTCAACGCCTTGCAGCTTGCCGACGACAACGGCGTCGACTTGACATGGAACAGCGACTTCGGTAGCATCGACCTCCTGGCTTACCGCATGGCTAACGCCAAAGACGAGGGCGGCATCATGATGACTCGCTCCTTTGAGGCACACAACGTGCGCTTCACGGTCAGCCCCGACGGCATAACGCTCTCGCGCTCAGTGGCAGGAAAGAAGGAGCGCAACGTTCTGCCACAAGGGTTTCCTGGCTGGCACAACCTGCAACTGTTCCTCGACTCGCCAAGCAAATACACAATCAGCAAACAGACAAAAGCCATAAAGCAATGGAAAACATTCTGGACCGACGTGGAGCACGGACTGTTTGAGAAACGCACGCTCACAAAGAAAAAGATCACCAAATGGGCGCCAGAGGTCGGAACAGAGGTGTTCGTGCGGGTGCTGCGCAAAGACAGCACCAACCCCTACCGCTTCTTTTGTAAGATTGAAGACACAAGCTATGAAGGCGAGGGATGGATTGATGTCTACCAGAAAGGCGGCTCCATAGGCATGTTCCATTACGACCCTAAGTTTGATGTCAACTCGTTCACCTACGACGGCCAATCCATGCTTCTGCGCGTGCGTGTCAACTCGGTAAGCTCGCCCAACGAAGAGAAGATCTATTACACCTTCGACTGCATGTCGTTCATCGACAACATGATACAAGAGCAGGTGGCCTTTCACGAAGAGTCAAACTGCACCATCGTCCACCACGACATTGCCAACAACGTGTTCCTTGGCATCACATCACGCGGCTACGGCATCTTCATTCCTGTCACTCCCGACAACGACTATTACGCCATGGGCGACACGGTGCGCGTGCGCGTCACCAACAGCTCATCGCCAAGAGCCATACAAGGTGAGATTGTGGGTCCCGGAACCGACATCGTCAACATTAAAGAGGCGGCAGAAGACATTCTGCAAACCTACTGGCGCTATGAGGGCGGTGCCGTGCATGAAGAGACAGAAGAGGAGCTCGAAGAGCAAGCCATGGAGGCTTCGGAGGAGAATTTTGACGCCGCCCACATGGCTGAGATAATAAACATCCTCGACCATAAGGCCATCATGAGTTCCGACACCATAACAGCCTATGCCTTCCTTGCCATAGCCCATATCCTGGCAAAGATGATCGACAACGAGTCGATGCTGCAATATATCGAGCAGCGACAGCACCTCCTTGGCATCCTCGACGACTATGCCACCAACGGCAGCGTCAACGACCAGGAGCTCGAGAGCCTTGACAACGACAGCAACGACCTCATGGAGTGTTACCCCTATCTGCGCCAACGCCTCACAGAGCTGCGCATCATAACCTGTCTGGGACGTGCCGACCTCAACAGCTTCCTGTGGAACATCTGCAACACCTACTCGCACGACAAGCTCGGCAAGCTCTCCCGACTGATGCTCAGCTACAACCTGGCTGAAGGCTTTGCGCTCAACGACTATCAAGAGGCTGTGGTGGCAAAGATAAAGAGTCTGCTCAACGTCAACGTGACGCTTCCCAAGATCTACTCGTTCGGCGAGGAGACACAGCAGCGAGAGTTTAAGACATCTATCGTGTTCCCCCCAAACAACAACATGCGTGCCGACATCAAACAGCAGACATTCAACGTGATGAAGGTGATCTGCGGCATGGCCAACTCTTATGGCGGCACAGTCTACCTCGGCGTGCAAGACACAGGAACGGCAAGAGGTCTGGAGGAAGACCTCAAGTTCTTCGGCGACAACCGCGACAAGTATGACCTGCATGTGCGCAACAGCATACACGAGGCTCTCGGCAATGCCGTCAACATGTCGTGCCACATCGAACACCCCGACGCAGGCAAACATTACATTTATGCCATCAAGGTGGCAGCAAGCAAAACGCCTGTCATGCTGAAAACCGACAACCAGTATTATCTGCGCGAAGGAACATCGACATGGCCTGTGAACGATCTGGCAGAACTGCAGAAGATTATGGACGAGCGCGACTTCAGCAAGTATGATGTCTACGACGACACACCGTCCGACCCCGCCATCGCCCCATCTGCCGACAACGGCAACAAGGGAAAACAGCAGAAGACACCTGCACAAGACGTGACCATTGCAACGAGCAAGCTGCGTAAGAACATAACAGAAAACTGGGACCCCGACTATATGGTGAACAAAAACTGTTTCGTGCGCCTCATGGATGTGGAAACCTGGTGTGTGCTCGACGACATCGACTACCCCGACGGCATACTGACGCTTGCCGTGCATGAAGACGAGACCGACGGCAGCCTCATCGTGGCCTACGGCAACGGCATGGTTAACCGCGTGCCCATGTCTCAGATCTGCGACAAGACAAGAGGCAGCAGAAACAAGATGTATGCAGACGAGTGTCCGATGTTCGTGTCGCCTGCAAAGAAGAGCAACGTGCTCCTGTCTGTCTGCAAGGATGATAAAGACAAGGTCTATTTCCGACTCGACGACATAGCCACCATTCCCGAGGGCAAGATGCTCTCTGCCGGACAGTTGCTCACAGACGTCAAGTTTGAAAAAATGATGTTCTACGAACTTATCGACCACGACGATGCCGTGGCCATAAAACGTCTCTACAACCTGAAGCGCAGCACTCTCGGCGTGCAGGTGCTCTCAAGCTATTTTGGAAAAGAGAAGCAGCAGCTCGAAAAGGCAGGCATAGACCTCAGCGTTTTGGAGGAGTAAATAAAACAAGCAATGATTAACAGGCCAAGCAAAAACCAGCCGGCCAAGTGAAAAAAAGTGCGGGACCTGCCCCATCCCGCACGTTAACAGTATTTAACCTCCAAAACCAAGCCGTATGGTTGCAAATGTCAGCTTTTTTTCGTAATTTTGCAAGGATTTTCGGTCTAGTTATAATAATATATTGTAAATCAGACAATTAGGCGAAAACAGCAAGTTAAGAAAGAATAAGGTATATAAGATGAGACAATTAAAAATTCAGAAAAGTATTACAAACCGTTCGAGTGAGGCATTGGACAAGTACCTTGTTGAGATCGGACGTGCACCGCTGATATCTATCGACGAAGAAATTGAGTTGGCCCAGAAAATCAAGAAGGGTGGTCCCGAAGGCGAACGCGCCAAGGACAAGCTTGTGACAGCCAACCTCCGATTTGTCGTGTCTGTGGCAAAGCAGTATCAGCACCAAGGTCTCACCTTGACCGACCTCATCGACGAGGGCAACATCGGCCTCATCAAGGCAGCCCAGAAGTTTGACGAGACACGAGGTTTCAAGTTCATTTCATACGCTGTGTGGTGGATTCGCCAGAGCATCCTGCAAGCCATTGCCGAGCAGAGCCGCATTGTGCGTCTGCCCCTCAACCAGGTAGGCTCGCTCAACAAGATCAACCACGAGATCAACAAGTTTGAGCAGGAGAACCAGCGTCACCCTTCAGTGTCGGAGCTTGCTGATGCCACCAAGATTGACGAGGAGAAGATCGGACAGAGCCTCATGGCAGATGGTCACCATGTAAGCATCGATGCTCCGTTCCAGGACGGTGAGGACAACTGCATGCTTGACGTCATGCCCAGCGGCGATGACACCCGCACCGACAAGCAGGTAGACCATGAGTCGATGGCTCAGGAGCTCAACTCGGTGCTCAACAAGGTGTTGAAAGACCGCGAGATAACAATCATTCGCGAGTGTTTCGGCATTGGTTGCCACGAGAAAGGTCTCGAAGAGATTGGTGACCAGCTCGGCCTCACCCGTGAACGTGTGCGCCAGATCAGAGAAAAGAGCATCGCCAAGCTGCGCGACAGTGGCAACGCCAAGATTCTGATGAAATATCTCGGTTAAGCGCTCAACAACCACAAGCAAGGTCTGTCAGACCTAAAACAAGAAAGACAACAACAACTCAACATAAGCAGGAACCACATATATAATAAATGTGTGGTTCCTGCTTTTTTCGTAAAATATATGTCCGTTCCTCATTGCTAAAAAACAAACCGAAGAAGAGATTATGAAATTTATCAAACCCGTCATGGCAGTAATGCTCCTCGCATGTATGCTTCATTTGCCTTATGGTTATTATTCTTTAGTGCGCTTTGTCGCCATGGTTGTATTTGCCGTCCTGGCATACCAATATTATAAGGAGAAGAACGACACCCTCATGGTAACGTTTGGAGCCTTCGTCTTGCTGTTTCAGCCCTTCATAAAAATAGCGTTAGGTCGCGGTCTTTGGAACCTGATAGATGTTGTTGCCGCTGCCATTCTCATTGCTTTATGGGCTAAAGAACTGCGAAAATAAACATTTTGCGTTTCTATTGTAAAAAATACACAAGAATATTTGGAGGATAGAAATAATGTTCATATCTTTGCGGTGTAATAATTACACAAGACAAGAATATGGAAGAAAAAATGTTCTCTTACAAATATCCCCACCCCGCTGTCACCACCGATTGCGTGATCTTTGGTTTTGACGGCACACGCCTTCAGGTTCTGCTTATAGAAAGAGGCCTTGAACCATACAAAGGCAAATGGGCTTTTCCCGGCGGATTCATGAAAATGGACGAGTCAGCAGAGCAAGGAGCCAAACGCGAACTGATGGAAGAGACGGGCATGAAGGCCGAATATATGGAACAGTTTCATGCCTTCACCGATCCCGACCGCGACCCTCGTGAACGTGTCATCACCATTGCCTATTATGCGTTGTGCAAGATACAAGAGGTCAAAGGTGGAGACGATGCAGCAAAAGCACAGTGGTTCAGCATCGACGAGATACCGCAATTGGCGTTTGACCATGACCGCATTCTGCGTCACGCCCTTTCTGTTCTGCGCGAACGTCTTCATTTCCGGCCTATCGGCTTCGATCTGTTACCCGAAAAGTTCACTATGAAAGAGCTGCAGTCGTTGTATGAAGCAATTCTGAATGTAAAATTTGACCGCGCCAACTTTGCCAAAAAGATGCTTCGTTTCGACTTGCTGAAAAAACTCGACGAGACGGTTTGGCCTACACCCAAACGTGAGGCAGCGCTCTATAGTTTCAACAAAGAAAGCTACGAAGAGCTTAAACAGAAAGGATTTCGCCTAGAGTTTTAAAACACAAAACAACAACATAACAACAACACAACACTCAACAGTCATTATGAAAAACCTATTAATGGCCGCTGCCGTGGGCGACATTGCAGGCAGCGCTTACGAAGGCCGCACACATCGCACAAAAGACTATAACGCCGTGAAGATGTTCTCTTCAAGAGCCCATTTCACCGACGACACGGTGCTCACCTTTGCCTGTGCCGAAGCCTTTCTGAAGAACAAGAACATGGCAGACAACCTCTGGATGTGCGCCAACCAACACCCACACGCCGGCTACGGCCACCGATTCAAACAGTGGATTAAAGACCACGACCATGAGCCATACGGGAGCATGGGCAACGGCTCAGCCATGCGCTGCAGTTCGGCAGGATGGTTGGCACGCACAGAAGAGGAGTGCATAGACCTCGCCACGCAGACAGCGGCCCCCACGCACAACCACCCTGAAGGCATCAACGGTGCTGTGGCAACAGCCCTCGCCATCTTCTATCTTAAGAACGGCAAGGACAAGGAGTTTGTGCGTCAGCATGTGCTCGACCAATACTGCCCGTTCTGGAGCGGAAAGACCTACGACGACATTCACGACTCCTACTCGTTCTTCTCCAACAGTCCCGGCACCGTTGGTCCTGCCATCCTGTGCCTTATCGCCTCTACCGATTACATCGACTGCCTACGTCTTGCCATCTCCCTCGGTGGCGACTCCGACACGCTGGCTGCCATCGCCGGTCCCATGGCCTATGCTCTTTACCGCGAGATGCCCGCCCCCTTGGTCTATCAAGCCTTAAAGTCGCTCCCCGACTGGATGCAGCGCGTAAACGCCGCCTTTGACCAGCGGTGTGAAGAACTTGGGACAGTGGAGTAACGTTTCATCGCCACCGACACGTCGCGACTATACAGGTTCGTTCTCATAAAAAACTAATTCACACCGTGAACCATTATGAACTTGTTTCGTATCTTTAATTTTCGTACTTTTGCCCAGGAATCAAATAACAAACAGCAAGCTCTGAGTTAAAACAATGGAGCAATGCATAATTTGCTAATAAAAAACGCAAATATGCCACTTTGCTGCTAAGCAACAATCGCTTGGCAAGTGTGGCGATAGAAATGTTATATGACAAACATTAAAAATACAAGTATTATGGAAAAGAATGTAGACAAGAAGAATCCGCTTGAAGAGCTCTTAAAAAAGCACTATGTGAGTGGTGAACAAGCTTATGACTACGCAGACGATGCCGAACTTGAAGACTACCTCGACCGCTTAGAGCAAAAGCGGCAAGATGAAGAAATGTAACTAGAAATTCATCTCGACCGCTTAGAGCAAAAGCGGCAAGAGGAAGAAATGGAATTAGAAATTCATCTCGACCGCTTAGAGCAAAAGCGACAAGAGGAAGAGGAGATGATAATCCCTTGCATTAACAGTTAAACGGACGAGCAAGCTAAAAGTATTGCAACGCTCCCCACGTCGATGCCCTTGGGAACGCGCACAACAGCACAAAGCGACACAAATTTAAGCCTGTGTCCAAAAAATCTTAAAAAGAAACGCTATTTCTCGAAAGAAAGTGCTAAATTTGTACTGTTCCTCATAACAGCCGCGCAACAGCATATTTACCAACAACGGCAAAAGGGACACACATAATGAAAAAGGCGTAACTGTACGCTTTGGTTTTGACGCTATAAGAATCTCGCAAATTCAATCAGTCTGTCAAAAACCGAGCAGCAGCGGCGCCCTGTGTGATGTATCGGGAATAGCCCGCATTGGCTTCTGGCGGATCCTACCGTCAGAGGTCGAAAGGACTATTATATACATACATCGACGTGGGGCTTTCGCGTTGCTCGTTCCGACAGACAGGCAATGCGAGAGCCTTTATAGCGTGGAACGGGTGACAGCAAGGCTCCACGTCTTCTTTTTTATGCGCACGACAACAACCTAAATATCAACCACCTTTCTTGGTAGCGGGAAGGAAATTTTACACAACTTTTATGACACAGAGTAAAAAAAGAAGTATGTTATCGAATCCATTCTCTTTTCATGGACGCATTAGAAGATTAGAATATTTTTTTACATCTCTTATTGAGTACGTCATTTTCACAACAATTAAATTCAACACAAAACCGGCATACAGCATCTGCATTTTTACTGTAGTGATGTGGTTCGGAATAGCACAAGCGACAAAACGTTGCCATGATTTAGGAATTTCTGGTTGGTGCCAACTTATCCCTTTATCTCCTATATTTTTATTATTCTCAGCAGGACAAAAACATACGAATAAATATGGACCTAATCCAAAATCAGTAGATAAAGAAGACTTGTAGTAATACTATAAGCAGTCATGTCATTACAAATTTCTCCCATTTGTTATCCTTATGAAAAAGTACACACTATTTTTTATGATATTTTTAGTCACACTTGGAATTGTGACACAATCCTCATGCAGCAACACTCCCAAAGAAAAAGAATTTTGGGAAGTCGATCACGATTTTGAAGTTCCTGTGGATTGGAAATCACATTCTTACGCTGACGCTTTTTCCATTATGATTCCTCCATACATGAAGGAGAAGTTATATGAAATTAGTGCTGTCGATAGCAGCAATGTCAACGATTCCTTCAGTAACCATTTTACGATGTCACAATGCACATTGACAGAAGCTCCTTTGAAAGCTTACGAAAGTGCATTCACATCTTTCAGTGCCCAAAAAGACAGTTTGCATTATAATTATGCATCCTTAAGAATCATTTACATGAAAGGAAACGAAGGGGACTTTTTAGGTTATTTGCAACATATAGACATGCATTGCTTAGATTCTGAAAAAGCCTGTGACATGCTTATCAAATCACAATTAGGCTCAGGTACACTCATTAAGAAACGTTGTCAAGAAACGATTCTAACAAATGATTACAGCATAGCAACGGATATTTGCTACCAACGTGTTGGAAACGTCAAAGGAGAAGGTCCTGTTACCGTTCATATTTTCTTCCTCCAAAATTTGGATGAAGCGGTTGAGATTGTTGTATCCTATCTAGATAAAAATCAAGAATTATATAAAGACCTTTTTAACATAGTAAATACATTCGAATGGAAAGAAAAAAAACAAAAACGACAGAATTTATAATATAAGTTTTGTCTCTATACATCTATTAAAAAACAACAAGAAAACCATAATGAAATGAAATCTACGGATATAAAATACATTGCACTTGTACTTGTGGTTCTTGCATGCCTCTACAAGTGTGTTGACGGATTATGGTCTGATTCCGAGACGAAAACAGGAAATTCATCAAATTATAAGACTAAAAGTGTAAAAGAGGATATAATAAAATTCAACAGAAAAGGCCCATTCCTAACCAATGACAGCACGGCATTGATTTCAAACTGTGATATTGAAAATGGGTTCCTTGTTTTATATGTTGAATATATGGATTTTAATATTTCAGTATTTAAAGAAAATAAAGAAACCACCAAAGCATTACTTTATCTAAATAGTATATGCATGGATCCTAAACAACGAGATATTTTAGACAACTATATTGAGAACAATAATCTCAGAGGTTTAAAGTATGTTATGATTGACAATAAGAAAAATGTAGTTACATGCGAATTGAGTAAAGAATACATACACAAGATGGATATGGAACAAAATTCAAAAGCTTATAGTGAAAAATTATATAACGCATTAGTACTTCAAACTAAATTTGAAGCGTACGAATCTGTGAAACTACATGGTCATAATTTGATAATATATCTTCAATTAGATGAAAATTCTGACGAATATAAATACTGCAAAAGCAACAAAAGTTCTATCGGTGTTGAATTATTAGATATGGAGGATATATCTATTAAAAAAGTGGTTATTATGTGCAGCGTTACTGGATGCAATATAATCTATAAAATAAGAGGTATTAACACAGGAACATCATTTGAAATAAAAATAACAAACAAAGAATTACAACGTCTTGTAAAAAATAACAAATAACATGTGTATGTTTAAACCATATCACTAACATTATAAAAAGAGAAAAATGAATATATTTAAACGTTTAATAGGAAGTTTTCTTGATAAGATTATCTTAGTTTTCTTATTTGGATTTTTGTTTTTTATGTTTTTTCAACATAACGCTACAGACCTTGGTATTTTCATAGGAGCTATACTTAACGAATCAACTGCTTCCTATCCATGGACTGAAGCAGCAGCAAACAATGCATATTCCTTAGAAAAGATAGACCGTTTTGTTGTTTATTCGTTCACGATTGTCAACATGTTGTATTATTTCATTTGTGAATATACTTTGAAAGCATCGCTTGGTAAATACATCATGGGAGGACGTTGCGTCGATATATTCGACAACAAAGTTGATATGAGTTTATCATTTCTCCGTGCAATAGCATTAGGAGTTTTCATTTTTATAGCGATACAATTTAGAGCATTCGTAACAATAATATCATATACGACTACTTTTATTATATTTTTCTTAATCATTGACATCCCCGTATTGTTCCGTAAACGTTCTCTAATAGACATTGTTACAGGAACATATTATAAAGATGCGAAGTCTTTAATTCAAGAAGATGTTGAAGGAGAGGAAAACGATTCTGAAAAGACAGGCAAAATTGTTACTGTCAACTATGTTGATTCAAATGAAAGAGCATTTAACGAGAAAGAAAATGAGAACATTATATTGAGCGATAAAAAAAACAAGGAAGAATCTGTGAAAGAAGAAAAGGTTCAAAAGAAGAATAATTTTCTTATATATATAATTCCTCTTTTTCTATGCATTTGTTTGTTATCAAACGTGGTAATCAATAAAACACTACCATTTAAACATTTGCTAAAGTTCAATAAATATTATACAGAACGTTTTATAAATTATGACAATGAAAAAATATCAGTTATCCAAAATAGCACATACTTTTCACAGCCTAATAAAATAGGATATAACGAAATTGAAGACATGGAAAATTGGGGGCCCATACCAGATGGGAATCCAATATCGATGTTTATAGGAACAGGAGATAGTGTGTATTATTATAAAAATTATTACCAACGTCCTTGCCAAGAACCAATCTATAATAGTAATGAATGGTGGAACAGAAGTATTGTTGGTTGGAAAAATTCATGGACGTGGGACTACAATTGGAAAAAAACTCCATACAATTACACCTACACACTAACAGTTTTCAAAAATGACGACACAAGTGTTTCCAATAACAAAGAACTTGTGTACCAATTTAAAAGTAAACTGTATGATTATAACAATTGGACTTTTCCCCTATCCAAACATTCGGCAAAAATCAATTGGAAAGAATTTAAGTTGAGCACACCAGAAGACAATATTGGTGTAACATATTCCGCATACTATAAAGTCAACACTCCTGACAGCATAGAAAATGTTGTCAGAAGCATATTCTATGCTAACAACAGAGCATACATGCTTGAAATTAGAAGTCCACATCATGCAATAAATATTGCCAACAATATTCTGCAAAGTTTTACTACAAACTATATGAAAGATTATAAAGAAAATGCAAATTTTCTTTGCTTCCTTCTTTTGCTATGTGGCACAATCTCTATAATACTTCTTATTTGTCTTATAGTATATTTTTATCGCTTTAAATCTTACATATATGATGGGCGTTCTACGATAAGCATTAGAAAATATTACATCTCTATGTTAAGCGTATATATTATGCTGGCAAGTTTTATAGCTGTTAGCATATATTATGCATACATGAAATATGCAACAGATTTTTACCATCGCGATTTAGCAATATATTGCATTATGACTTATACTTTATTTGTATTAAGTCTAATTATTTCCCTTTCTATATCTAACAAAATATGGAAATCAAACAACAAAACAGCAAAGAATCTGTCTATATTTATTTTATGCATGACTATTATAAATACAGCTGTTTTCTTTTTTGACGTAAATTCTATATTTGACCACAAGATTGCTTACGATGAAGATTGGTGGTTCTATTTCAAGCCAATTTTCTACACATCTATGGTCAACTATATCGTATTACCTTATGTTATAAGTTTGCCCAACACAAAGTCCTCATTTAGTTGCTTAATACCTAAATGGGGCTATAGGTACTTAAGTAACAGAAATGTATCGAACAAAGAAAAAAGAAATTTGCTCAATTTCTTAATAATACCATTGTTTACTATTTGTATGGTTCCGTTTGGAGCTTATATATTGTTATATGTAATACCAACATTGTTGATTTTTGTTATTGTGTTAGAAGCGAAAGTTATTATCCAACGTACATTAAGACAGCAGGAAAAGGACAAAGCAGCAGTTAATGCAGATACAATTAAGGCCGTTTTTAAAGACTATTATCTGATTTTAGACATCAAATCAGATGCTTCTGACGATGGCATTGACAGAGCGTTTAATAAGGCAATGGCAAAATACAACTTAAATAGAGGGTCAAACATATTTAGCAAACAGTACATTCTTAACTTGCAAGAAGCCTATAGAGTGCTAAGTTCTACAGAAAGACTTAAACCAGAGTACGACGAAGAATACAAACTCTACCGCAAGTCAGACAAGCAAGTGTATGAATATACGAATATCAACACATGTAGAGACATCAAAACAATACAAGATGAAATTCATCACAATAATGTAAAAAATAATAAAGTGATCGATTATCTATTAAAGAAAAACGCTATGGTCCTTTCAATTTTTATCTTTTTGATGGGATTGTTGGCTACTTATGTGTTTATTAAAGTTGAGGAATATCAATCTGATAGTTCTTATTATACCCCGACTAATTTGAAATATGATGAGTTTGGCAACCCAGATTCTTTTGAAGAAGATCCATGCAACGTTGAAGAAGCTCCATTTTAGATTTAAAATATGATGTAGAGGTTATATATAGTCATAAACTAATAATTTGAGTAAAGTGATGCTATAAAACTATTATATTATGAAATATTATCAAAGACTAATCTTATTAATAATAGCTGTTTGTACATTAAATATAATAGATGCACAAACGGTTTATACTTGCAATGGCAAGTATCGTATAGAATTGCCTAGTAAGTTGGAATTGCAACATTCTGAATTGAACACCGTTAATCGTATTGCGTCGCAAAATAAGAAGTCGCAAGTTAATGTCAGAACCAACTCCGACCAAATAATATTTCAACAAAAAGGGCTTAATGCCAACACAAAAGATGCTTACAACAAATACTGTCGGGTTATGATGCATTATTATCAAGAAGATAGAAACGAGCCTGTATTTGGACGTGGGGACCAAATAGTTGTAGATAGAAATATACTTTATGCAATAAATGAATCTACAAGAAAAGCATGCTCTCTTAATAAGACTCCACTGCTAAAATTCTTTTCAATGCAATCATTATCTATAAACGGTTTTCCTGTTCTCTTCTATTCATACAGACGTAAAGGATGGGAAGGTAAAAATCCACCTGTAATAGTAAATGTATATCAAATATACAACCGTTATGAAAGTGTTATTCTTACTTTCTCATATCGTGAAGCAGAAAGAGACATGTGGAAAAGCATACACAACAATATTATGAAAACTTTTAATTTTATAAAGAAATATTAAATAGAATCATTATGGAAACAAATTTAGAAAACAACAAAATGGAACACGTTGAAATGAAAATGGAAGAAACATCACAAGAAGAAGCAAACGAATCATGCCCTACAAGACAACCTTTGTTTTCTCATCCCTTTTCATGTGAAGGAAGAATTAGACGATTAGAGTTTTGTTTGTCTTATTTTTTCAGCTTTATAATTAACATTATCGTAGCTGGATTGATGCAAACTAATTATGCTTATGGAATTTTAAGTGCGCCTGTTATAATTTTTATGTTTACTCAAACATGTAAACGGTTTCATGATATGAACCGTTCTGGTTTCTATATGCTAACTCTTCTTATACCATTTATCAATATTACTCCTATTGTAGCACTACTATTTTTGGATGGTGATAGTTATGAAAATGATTATGGTGAAGACCCTAAGGGAAGAAATACACTTTAATTATTTTATTTCATTAGTGTCCCGCAAAAATCGGGACACAAATGATTATTCCTAAATAATAAGACAATGAAAAAAGCAGATGAAGGAGCTGAAGAAAAGAAAGATAATTTATTAAAAGGATGATGAAGAGGGTATTAGCCACATTAACATTGGGGATTTTCGCGATGCTTAATGCTTCGGTAAATAAGGTTACTAAGAGTTATTGTATGGTTGAGATAAAAAGATGAAACACATAAACACTAACAGTACAGACAGCCTTTGGTTTGCCTGTTTGGGTGGCTTGGCTTTTGTGTTCCTGGTTACCCTGTTTGCGGCAAGCACCAGCACGGCTTGTGGCTATATGGCCGACGTACCGCAACCCACACAAAAACATATAGCCTATAAAACGACGATGAGCGACGACACCACAACCTATGCGTCGCTCTACGCCGACGTTTATCCTACAATCGACTCTACGCACCTATCTTTTTACGACACCACGCGTGTGGTAAAGAAGCCTTACGAGCCCACCGACACCTCAAACGTAGAGGCATATATACATAAGAAGATAGCGCGGTCTACCTTGTGTCGTTACTACAACGACAGGTTTCAATACACCCTTCTTTTTCCTTCATGTTTCAAGGCAGGTCCATTGCCCGAAAACAACGGCGGCACCGTTTTTGACATGGGGCACGACATCAAAATAGTGGTATATGGCAGCTATTCGTTGATATCATTTGGAGAGGATTTTTCGAAACCTAAATATTATAAATGGGCTAAAGACCAATATCGTCATATCTACCAGTGTCATCTCTACGACCGCTATTACAAAATCTGGGGCATGCCTAAAACCCATTATATAGGACATGAAGAGGTTAAGAACCACAGCCTTGAAAGCTGGGAGAAGACAATGTTTGTTATGTCAGATATTGACGATGACCCTGGAGACGGACTCATGGTGACGCTTATCGTGGAATATCCTAAAAAATACCGACAAGCGGTGATGCCTCTTATCAAAACCATGGACCGATATATGAGGTGCGAGACATTAAAGTAAGCGTCAGTAGATGTGTTTTGAGAGATATAACCTATTCCGTTTCCCATTAGTATGCCTTGTGATAATGAGAACCTTTGCTGGTAAAACCAGACATATCCATTAATGCATTATTGCATCACAGAATGTGGCGAAAGTGATGATGAAGGAAAACAGAATGCCATACTCCATGGTTTCTTTCAAGGAGATTATGATATCTCTACGACCATTGAGGAATAGGGAAATGGGATTGAAAGACAATAGAAGAATTGCCTCTCCAATGCCAATACTTTCTGCTTTAACGAAAACATATAAAAGAAACACGACTATGAGTAATGAGATACAAATTCTTCTGTATAAATGAACGGGAACAAGAGCTTTTGTGGAGATAAAGTCTCAATGAAAAACTCAGCCGTATGACCTACGGCTGAGTAAAATGAAAAAATTCACATGTTACAAATTATATGACATGTCAATTTTGGGCAGCAAAAACTTCGCAAATATCATCCGCAATACAGAAAATTTCAGTAACTTTGTCCTGTGTGACAATAGCGATTACGGCTTGTAAGCTTTTGCTTTTTAACACATTAAAGTCAAAACAATTTTCGCTAATCACCAAATTATCAGACGCCTATATTTTGTCGAACTCACGTTAAATAATAAGACAACAGACAAAGTAGATAAAGGATCTGAAGAAAAGAATGATAATTTATTAAAAGGATGATGAAGAGGATATTAGTCATATCAATATTGTGGACATTCGCGATGATTAATGCTTCGGCAAATAAGGTCGCTAAGAGTTATTGTGGGGTCGCAACACAAGGATGCGTTTCATTTACTGAAATACATGAAGAAAGCAACGATATGTATGGCAAGAAAATAAAAGCAGAAGATAGTGCTAAGGAAAAGATGTGTCTGCCCGTAGATGTCATGACATTGCTTGCCTACCAAGCGAAAGGCAATGAAAGAGTGGAAAGATATCTAACGAAGCATGGGTTCAAATATGAAGGACGGTTTGTGCCTGAAGATTTGAACCCAGAGTTCTACTTCCAAAAGAAATATTGTAAAGGCTGTACGGTAAACAAGAAAGGAGAGGTGGGTATCAAGAAAGAAAAAGAGGTAAACAAGAAAGGAGAGGCGAAGAACATTAAAGGACAGACAAAGAATGAAGACCAGCAAGGTTGCATGGTTGAGATAGGGTCTTTGGGCTTCGGTCCATGCACCACCATTACCATTTTTGACGAAACAGGATGGCAAGCAATCATCTCTCTTTTGAAAAGCAAAGGATTTAAAGAATATAAAAACGAAGATTCCGATTGTTCTTTGGTAAGAAACAAAACATGTGTCGACTTTTGGAATAACTCTAATAACACTTGGGGACTCACCATTTGGACAGACAACTTGATGTAAAGACAATCATAGCCTTCACCACAACCGCTATGATATTTTTTGGGGGGCGTTCAAAAAACTCGTAGTATAGAACATGAGAAAGTAGATAATATCGGATATGACTTTTATTGCTCCTAACATGGCAACTTACAAATATATAAACATAAAGGCGATGAATACACAAAGACTATTGTTACGTTTTGCTGGCGTTATAATGATAAGCTATGCAATCAGTTGGATCCTGTACCATTTAACCATATGGAGCTTCCTCACGACGATTACGGTTGGCTGTTCATTTATAAGATCATTATTCGATTTTAGAACTGAAGACGTAACTATTTTTTTCATGTCTATCTCTCGTAATACAGGTATTAGTCCTCATTGGATACATGTAATTAGTATTGGTAACTTTTCTACGCATATTACTGCATTACTTCTAAACACATTGTTCATTTCGATGCTTATTTATGTAACCGGTTGGTTAAAAAAAATCATAAAAGGCTCGAGATTTCTAACCATAGTATCTTCGTTAACCCTATTGGCAACATTGTTAGATTTATACATTCCATTTTATTGTAAACCTACCCCCATAGACAATGGCTTCTGGTTATATTGTTTAAAAATAACTATCGGATTATTTTTTTCAGTTTATATAGGGACTACGATGTACAGTATTTGGAATTATAAAGATTAATTGAGAATATCGCTCCGACCATTGAGGAATTGGGAAATGGGATTGAAAGATAATACCCCAATTCGGGATAAAATAGCGATTAGTTGCATGTGAAGACAGATACGTGAATTCTCTTCCCATGCCATCAGACATGGGCTATATATAAAGAATCGAAAGAGATTATTCTATCTTTAGAACAATGAAAGTTGCTTCGTGTCTTCGATGCAGTATCCTTGCAATGCCTTTGGCTTGTTGTCAAAGAAACAATATGCTCCCAAGGCAGAAATAAGGTTCATGATAAAGTTGCTTACAGATCTATGGCGTGAGTGTACAATCTGTGCCGTATTCTTCAGCATGTCGTTAATGGTTTCGATAATGTATCTCTTGCGCAGCATCATTCTGTCATAGAACGGCATCAGCTTGTTTTTCATGTTTACGCGCAACCCTGTCACCAGCTGTATTCCATCCTCAAAGAGGAAGTCAAATAGTTTCTGTGAAATATAGCCTTTGTCTGCGAACAGCTTGCCATACAACTGTTTAGCAAGAACCTTGAACACATTTGGGTCCTTGTCGCTGACATTTGTAATCGGTAGTCATATCAAATGTTTTTGTAACTAATTGATTTTCACCTATAAAGATACAAAATATTTGTGAGGCTACCAACTTTTTTATGAACTATTCTTATCCCGAACTGGGATATAAACTATGCAATCAGTTGGATCCTGTACCATTTAACCATGTGGAGCTTCCTGACGACGATTACGGTTGGCTGTTCATTTATAAGATCGATTATCCATACTTGCCGTTACCCTCTTGGAAACGTCGCAAAATATGCGGTATTTTTCTGGTTTATTTGGCGATTCGACATTATTTTATTATTTTTGTCGCAGAATATGCGGCGTTTAATGCCGTTCTTTAAATAAGATAGGCTGCACTCGGGAAAACAATCAAGTAAATTTGATGTTTTCCACTCCTTTGCACTTTCTTTGTCGCACATAGAACAAATATATTATGTATATACACGAAAGAGATAATTGGACAAACTTCCGTTGGGATGCTTCTGAGGTATCAATACTTCAGGAAATAGTATGTCGTAAGCAAGGTTTGCTTTACGGCAGATTGAGCTCGCTCGGTTTTGACAGCAAACTCCGAGCCATGGCAGAGAACCTGACACATGATGTAGTATATTCTTCAGAAATTGAAGGCATACGTCTGAATGAGGAGCAGGTGCGTTCTTCAATCGCTAGAAAACTGGGAATTGAAAACGTGAAATATACAGCTCCTTCTCATTATGTTGACTCTGTGGTTAGTGTTATGCTCGAAGCCGTGCAGAACTATGACCAACCTCTCTGTAAAGAGAAACTCTGTGCATGGCAAGCGGCTTTTTTTCCGACTGGTTTTAGCGAAGGTAGCCATATAGAGATTGGACAATACCGTACAAACGTGGAACATATTGTCAGCGGTATGTTCGGCCGTGAGAAGGTGCATTATGTAGCCCCTTCTCCTAATCTTGTAGAAAGCGAGATGCAAAAGTTTATAGCATGGTTTGATGGCGAAGACACAGCGGGTAGCGTTGTCCGTTCAGCCATAGCCCACTTCTGGTTTGTCAGCATACATCCTTTCGAAGATGGCAACGGCCGATTGGCTCGCATTATCTCCGACATGCTTTTGGCTCGCGGTGAGAAGAGCGAGTTGCGTTTCTACAATATTTCGTCTCAAATCAATAAAGACAAGAACCACTATTACGACATTCTGGAACGTATGCAACGTGGCGATGGCGACATCACAGAATGGTTGGTATGGTATATGAAGAAACTGATTGATGCGCTCGATGAAGCAGAAACCATTGTTACCACCATCTTGAACAAAAGTTTCTTTTGGCAGAAGGCTGCATCCATACCTATGACGGAGCGACAGACACAAATGCTCAATATCTTCCTTGATGGCTATGAGGCAAAGATAACGTCTAAGACTTGGGCATCCTTGGCTAAGTGTTCCAAAGACACAGCCATACGTGACATACAAGACCTCGTCAGCAAGAACATATTGGTAGAAGACATTCCAGGAGCCAAACGACCAAGCTATTCCATTGTCTTTGATGCAGAGGACCTCACACAATTCTTTACCGATGTGTGTATTACCCAAGAGAATGCCACACCATATCTCAATGCCCTGTTCAAAGGTCATAGAAAGGTTTGTGAAAGAATATTACCACTCGATGCTGAGCGTTACCAAAAGGGAGATTTACTATTGCCTAATCTGCTCAATAAGTACTGCTCGTATTTGATGGCCAACGATTAGGAACCTGTCATGACTATCCACTCCATCAACACCTCCACCGCATATTGCTGTTCTTCCCTTGTCAGCTGTCTTCCTGCGGGTATATGATGCCATTTGAAGAAGCAGCCTCGGCAACAGCAGCCTGTGGCATGTTGGGCAATAAATACGGGATGTCCCTTCATTGGAGTCTGCTTGCCGTCGTTGGGGATTACGGCAGGAGCGAGACGCTTGGCCACGAAATCCTCTGCATGTTTGCGGATTGTGGCCAAACCTTTCTCGGTTATGTATTCCCTGTCCTTTTGTGAGAGGTGGAATCGGCTGCGGAATGCCGACTTTGAAAGCCTTTCAAACAAATTCGTAAAGTCGTATTTTCTTTTTACAGCATAGTCATACTCATTGCTTTCTACTGAGCGATTTTTCTTGCTTCCGTCCGAGTCAGAGTCCTTTTGAATTTCCTCTTCCTCCTCAGGAAATAAATTCAGTTCTATGTAGTTCATTTGCAGTATTTATGTATTTCTATAGCAAAAGTACAGTATTTTTGATTATTTACAAACTAATATATAGAAAAATGATAGAAAAGCAGTTACGAACATCAGGAAGGCACCAAAAGTGGCCAGTAGCACGTTGGGCGTACAGAATTCCCACGACCATAGGTGAGAAAAGGTTGATAAGCCACAAGCAGTACCTTTTGTCATGGATAAATCTCGATATGGCTGCTGCCGGAGTTGCCATTCTTGATAATCCTAATCTGGGTGGTGATGCGCTCGCTCATTGTGTCGGTATGGCTGATGACCCCCACCTTCTTGCCTTGCGAACTTTGCAGCATGGCGAGGGAGTCGATGACGGTGG
>ERZ1034973.699-NODE-699-length-22362-cov-12.139822_pt1 | contig 22362 bp, 19 predicted proteins | sample MGYA00520686_ERZ1034973 | MGnify/ENA primary metagenome ERZ1034973 (study PRJEB33766, sample SAMN09781775) | gut metagenome | biome: gut microbiome | host: Homo sapiens | place: Madagascar | study: EMG produced TPA metagenomics assembly of the PRJNA485056 data... | reverse complement strand
ATATAGATGAGCAAACGCAATATAGATGAGCAAACGCAATATAGATGAGCAAACGCAATATAGATGAGCAAACGTAACGGTTTCTGTATTAATAATTTTGAAAAATGAAAACAACAACTTTTCTATCTCTTCTTGTATCTGTTGTGCTTATGTCATGTGTCGGTAAACCGGTGCAAGACGAGCGTGTGGTAACTGTCACCATAGAGCCTCTTCGCTATTTCACAGAACAGATTGCAGGTGACAAGTTTAAGGTCGTGACGATGGTTCCAAAGGGCGGTAATCCTGAAACATATGAGCCGTCTACCAAACAGATGATGGATCTTTCGGTTAGCGACTTATATATAAAGGTAGGAAATATCGGGTTTGAGCGTACATGGATGCAGAAATTGGAGGCCAATTCCCCACACTCTATTATCGTCGACTCGTCAGAAGGCGTCACACCGTTACGCACACCCCATGGCGACATCGATCCACATACATGGATGAGTGTTGTCAACGCACGCATAATAGCAAGAAATATCTGTCAGGCTCTTGTGCAGATCGACTCAAAGGACAGTATCTATTTTCAAGACAACCTTAAGCTGCTTCTTCAACAGATAGATGATGTTGATGTGTCTATACGCAAAACGCTCACGGAGAGCAAGACACGCTCGTTTCTTATCTATCACCCCGTGCTCACTTATTTCGCACACGATTACAATCTCAATCAGATAGCGATGGAGGAGGAGGGACGTGAACCGAGCGCATCGCAACTGAAAAATGTTATTATGGATGCACGCAGTAAAGGTGTGAAAACCTTTTTCGTGCAAAGCGAGTTCGCAAACCGTAACATAGACATTGTGGCAGAAGAAACTCAAACGACCAATACGGCAATCAATCCATTGGGATACAATTGGAATAAAGAGATGTTGAAGGTGGCGCAAAGCCTGCGTTAAAGTGTGTTTGGAATATTTTTAAAACTGTTGTGTAATATGTAAATGGTTAATATGGATAAAACAATTCTTTTACGCCTCTCAGATATCAGCGCCTCTTATGATGGCAAGACCGTGTTTAGCGGTGTCACGCTTGACGTTCACGCTCACGATTTTATTGGTATCGTCGGTCCCAATGGTGGTGGCAAAACAACGTTGGTTAAGGTCATGCTGGGTTTGAAGGAGGTTGATAACGGCATGGTGGAACGCTATCGTAACGGAGTTGTTGACCCCTCTGTCACAATAGGTTATCTGCCACAATATAACCATATTGACCGCATGTTCCCCATCTCTGTCCGTGATGTGGTGCTCACAGGGCTTGGCGCACAGAAACGGTTGTTCGCCCATTTCTCTTCTCAACACGAGACACAGGTCGATGATGCTTTGCAACGTCTTGATCTTATGTCGCTTGCAGACCGTCACATAGCAGCTCTGAGTGGTGGCCAGCTACAGCGTGTGTTGTTGGCTCGTGCCATTGTTTCGAAGCCAGACATCCTTATCCTTGATGAGCCCAACACCTACATGGACCGCCATTTTCAGAACGACATGTACCAGTTGTTGCATGACCTTAACAACGATTGCGCTATCGCCATTGTCAGTCATGATCTTGACGCTGTGACGAAGCATGCCAAGATGGTGCTGAGGGTTGATCATAGCGTTGTGGAGATGTAGATGTTGTAAGGGCTTGGTCATGACAGTTTCTGTAACCTTATCTTAATATCTTTGAAATTGTTTTGTTTTCTTCATGTCGTACTTTTGCAGACAATAATAAATGATCGATATGAAAGAAATCAAAAAAGTGATTGTAAACATCCTTAAGAAACGTAAGGAGCGTGGTGACAAGTTTGAAAATCAGGTCCTGGCTCTCGCCATCAAACAGATGGATGGTGCCCGCGATGATGGATGGGGCGTGTTCTATTCAAAGAATGGCAAGCGGCTCGTCATGGCAAAGAAAACTATAGAAGGCGCTTATGCTGTGAAGGATGACACACAGGAGATTGGCGACAACGCTTTTTGGGGTTGTGCCTTTTTAAAGTCTGTTGCTGTGCCTGCATCGGTTACAAAGATTGGCGATGAGGCTTTTGCCCATTGTATATCTCTTGAGTCGGTATGCATTCCATCATTTGTAGAGAAGATTGGCAAAAACCCGTTTGTTGATCTTGACAGCAAAGTGGTTCACAACCAGTCGGAGGCTTTTACTATAGAAGGTAAAAATCTGTATGATGCAGATCGCACACGACTAATCTCTTGTCTCACCGATGCTTCAATGATCATCGTACCAAAAACTGTCCGAACCATTGGTAGCCTTGCTTTCAATCGTCGTGCACGTCTTAAGAAAGTGCAGCTTCCTGACGGGCTTGACCGTATAGGCCGCGATGCCTTTTCCGATTGCGATGCGTTGGAGGAGGTCGTTATTCCTGCTTCTGTAACAACCATTGATCCCTATGCTTTTGCCAGCTGTGACAATCTTAGAAAAATTACTTTTCTTGGTGAGGTAAAACATTTAGCCCGTACCTCTTTCTCCGATTGTGATAATCTTCTTTCCGTTCTTGTGCCTGAGGGCAAGGAAAAATATTATCGCAAGCAGTTACACATCACTTCAGAAAGCGACACTCTGGTGCTTGGTAACAATTATAAGCCTGAGGCTGTAGATAAAGCAAAGCCCGAGGATGTAGATAAAGCAACCCCCAAGGCTGATGACAAGACAAAACCGTCTGTAAGTGAAAAGAAAAAGTCGGAGGCTAAAGCAGAAAAATCGAGAAAACAAAAAGACAACGCATGAAAACTAAACCTACAATATACATAGAGCGCGATGTAAGTTGGATGTATTTCAATCACCGCATATTACAAGAAGCAGAGAAACAGCAGGTCCCCTTGCTTGAACGTTTGTCTTTTCTCGGCATCTATAGCAACAACCTTGATGAGTTTTTCCGTGTGCGTGTGGCTTCTCTTAACCGTCTTGCCGACAACGACAACATCTCTGAGAAGAACCGTAAAGTCATAAAACGCACACTCAAGACCATCAATCGTCTTAACGAAAGCTATTCGGCTGAGTATTCCAAGGCGATACGCAATGTGTTTAGCGAGCTTGAAGAACATCATGTGCGTCTGATAAACGAGACCCAACTGGCTGACGAGCAGAAAGCGTTTCTAAAGCGTTTCTATTATGACCGCCTTAACGGCTCCACTAATCCCATTTGGCTTTCTGCCATTGAAGATCTTAACACGCTTGAGGACAACCGCATTTATCTTGTCGTAAAGAAGAAACATGTCGATGGCGACCATAAGGTCAAATATGCTGTCATAAAAGTGCCAGACCGTGTGTTTGGACGTTTCATAAAGGTACCGTCTTCTGATGGCTTCGACAACATCATGTATCTTGACGATGTCGTGCGTTTCTGCTTGCCGTTAATCTTCATTGGCACCAAACCGTCTACTTATGAGGCTTACTCGTTTAAGTTTACTAAGGATGCCGAAATGGAGATGGACAACGACGCCGACTATGGTGCTATGGAGAAGATAGCACAAGGCGTGAACTCAAGAAAGCGTGGTGAGCCTATACGCGTGATTTATGACAAGGAGATGCCGCGAGAGATGCAAAAGCGTGTGTTTGAGCGCCTTAACGTAAGAGAACTTGACACGTCGCTTGCAGGAGGACGTTACCAGAACCACCGCGACTTGATGTCGTTTCCCGATTGTGGACATGCCGAACTGAAATATGAGAAATGGCAGCCTGTCATGAAGCCCGAATTTCTCTCAGACACATCGGTTTTCGACTCTATCCGCCGTCAGGACCGGTTCATACATGTGCCTTATCACTCGTTTGATGCCTATATCCGTCTTCTGCGTGAGGCAGCCCTGCGTCCAAGCGTGAAGGAGATCAAGACAACGCTCTATCGCCTGGCCAAAGACTCGAAGGTGGTGAAAGCGCTTATCTGTGCTGCCCGCAACGGCAAAAAGGTTACGGCCGTGGTGGAACTGATGGCCCGTTTCGACGAGGAGAGCAACATTAAATGGAGCAAACGCATGCAGGAAGAAGGCGTGAACGTGATCTTTGGTGTTGAAGGATTGAAGATACACTCTAAGCTCCTTTATATAAAGACCACAAAGGGTGACATTGCTTGTGTCGGTACCGGCAATTTTCATGAGGGAAACGCCCGTGTCTATACCGACTATCTCATGATGACCGCACGCCAAGGCATCGTGTCAGAGGTGGCTAAGGTGTTCGATTTCATTGACAGACCATTCTCTCCCATGCGTTTCAAGGAGCTGTTGGTGTCGCCCAACTCAATGAAGTCGCGTATCATACGCCTGTTTGACAACGAGATAAAAAACGCACATGAAGGCAAGCCTGCATGGGTTAAGATAAAGATAAACCACATCACGGATCAGGACATCGTGAACAAGATGTATGCAGCATCAAAAGCTGGTGTGCGCATTGATGCCCTTGTGCGTGGCAACTGCTCCCTTGTGCCTGGTATTGAGGGTGTTAGCGAAAACATAAGAATCGTAGGCATCATAGACCGTTACCTTGAGCATTCGCGCATTCTGGTGTTCTGCAACAATGACCGTCCGCGCTATTTTATTGGCTCTGCCGACTGGATGCCGCGAAACCTTGTAAACAGAATAGAGGTTATGACGCCCGTTTATGACGAAGACATGAAGCGTGACCTTATGCGCACCCTCGATTATGGATTGAGCGACACCGTCAATGGACGCATAGTAGACGGCCTGGGCACCAACGAGATACAACCCGTGAAAGACGGTGAGGCTCCTTTCCGCTCACAAGAACAGTTGCATATTGCTTATTCACAACAAAACGACAATAAATAATGAATATTGCTGCTATAGATATAGGCTCTAACGGAGCACGACTGCTGATAAAAAGCTTTGATGACAATGCCCCCGCTTCGTCACGCATACGCAAGCTCCTTTTCGTCCGCATACCTTTACGCTTAGGTCAGGATGTGTTCACGCTTGGCAAGGTGTCGAAGGAACGCCAACACATGATGATGCACATGATGAAGGCGTTCCGGCAGTTTATGCTGTTATATAAGGTGGAACATTTTCGTGCCTGTGCCACATCGGCCATGCGTGATGCTGACAATGGCAAGAAAGTGATGCGTCGCATAGAGAAAGAAACAGGTATACGTCTTGAAATCATTCCTGGAGCCGAAGAGGCTCAGTTGCTGTGTAACAACCTTGTCGAGAACACAGATAGTGGAGTGGGCAACTATGCTTATGTCGATGTCGGTGGTGGCTCAACAGAAATCTCCCTCTTGCATGATGGCGTGTTGGCAGAGAGCCACTCGTTTAACATAGGAACCTTGCGCCTGCTTGCTGGAGCTGTTACGCAGGAAGAACGCAACGCCATGTGTAGTGTGCTTGAAAACTACGCCCGCGAGTTTCCCGGTACCAAGATAATTGGTTCTGGCGGCAACATAAACCGTTTGTTTAAGCTCGCAAAAGTTAAGGGCGACTCTCGCGAGTTGCCTGTTGAGCGCATTCGCGAACTGCATGACATCCTTGCACCATTGTCATTGGAGGAGCGCAAACTGAAGTTTAAACTCAAAGACGATCGTGCCGATGTCATTGTTCCTGCGGCTGAGATCTTTATAACCGTAGCCAGCACTCTCGATTGTGCCAGCATTGTTGTGCCTAACATCTCACTTGCCGATTCAATTGTGGACGGCATTTATAAAGAACAGAAGAAAGGTAAATCGTAAAAATAACCATGTCACTTGATAACCGTAAGTGTGGTATTTACGAGCCGTAAGTGTGGCAGTTACGAACCTTAAGTGTGGTAGTTATAATTGTGCTGATTTACTTTGGCTGTTTGAACGCATTCTTTTATGTCAAGAATAAACGAAAGACGATTGTCAGACATTGCGACAATTGGTTTTTCCGTTTATTCTTGACATTTTCTTTACCCTTTATCTTGTTGCGCAAGGTTCTTGCCTAAAAATGATTAATTTTTTTTGCATTGTCTTCTAAAAGGGTTAACTTTGCGGATTGTTACGAATACAAACACATTTATTATTATATTTTATTAGTTAAATGAAACAGTTCAAGTTAGTGGACAATGTCCTCGGATGGATCACCTTCCTTGTGGCAGCCTTCGTTTATTGCTCAACCATAGAGCCGACGGCGAGCTTTTGGGACTGTCCAGAATTTATCACTACTGGTTATAAACTTGAGGTAGGTCACCCGCCAGGCGCACCTTTCTTCATGCTCACCGCCAATCTGTTCTCACATTTTGCAAGTGATCCCTCGCAGGTGGCAAAGATGGTGAACACGATGAGTGCGTTGCTCAGCGCAACGACAATCTTGTTCCTCTTCTGGAGTATCACACACCTCACCCGCAGGTTGATAATGAAAGATTGGTCGTGCCTCACCACCCCTAAGCTTATCGCTATCGAGGCATCGGGTCTTGTGGGCGCTCTTATCTATACGTTCAGCGACACGTTCTGGTTCTCTGCCGTAGAAGGAGAGGTTTATGCCTACTCGTCTGCTTTTACAGCCATCGTGTTTTGGCTTATCCTCAAGTGGGAAGACAAAGCCGATGAAGCACATTCAGACCGCTGGCTGGTCCTCATTGCTTATATGACCGGCCTCTCTATCGGTGTTCACCTGCTTAACCTGTTGTGCATTCCTGCCATTGTGCTTGTCTACTGCTACCGCCGCTTCCCGAACATAGAACTTAAGGGCTCGCTTATAGCTCTTATTGTTTCCTTCGTTATCGTGGCAGCTGTGCTTTACGGTGTGGTTCCAGGCATCATAACCGTTGGCGGTTGGTTCGAGCTGTTCTTTGTCAACACCTTGGGTTGTCCGTTCAACACAGGCGAGGTCGTTTACATCTTCCTCCTTGTGGCAACAGTTATCTGGGCTATCTATGAGACATATACCGACCGTAGCCTAAAGCGCCAGAACCTTGCTTTCGTCCTGTCTGTAGGCATGCTTGGCATCCCGTTCTATGGCTTCGGCTGGTCAGCTGTTGTCATCGGCATCGTGGTGCTGGTGGCCCTGTGGTTCGTCTTGGGCTATCGCAAGCGTGTGGAGAAAAAGCTTGTGCCTGTTATCACAGCACGCGTAAAGAACACAGCCCTGCTTTGCATGCTGATGCTCATGATCGGCTATTCAAGCTACGCTGTCATCGTCATTCGTTCTACAGCCAACCCTCCAATGGACCAGAACTCGCCTGAGGACATCTTCACGCTTGGCTCTTATCTCAGCCGTGACCAATATGGTGACCGTCCTCTCGCTTATGGACAGGCCTATACCTCACAGGTGGCTTTCGATGTGCAAGGCAACATGTGCATACCAAAGCGCACAAAGGGTGCTCCTGTGTATCAGCGTAAGGAGAAGGCATCTAAAGAAGAAAAAGACTCTTACTTTGTTGTTACCACAAAGGACAAGATGGTATATGCCCAGAACATGGTGTTCCCACGCATGTACAGTTCTGACCACGCACAGGCTTATGAGAGCTGGTTGGGTGGCGTGACAGGTTCTGAGGTGCCTTATGACCGTTGCGGTGAGTCTGTAATGGTCAAGATGCCATCACAATGGGACAACATACGCTTCTTCCTCTCTTACCAATGCAACCTTATGTACTGGCGCTACTTTATGTGGAATTTCTGTGGCCGACAGAACGACATTCAAGGCAATGGAGAGGCAGAGCACGGCAACTGGATTACAGGCATCTCGTTCATTGATAACCTGATGTATGGTGACCAGAGCAAGTTGCCCGATGACCTTAAGAACAACAAGGGACACAACGTGTTCTATGGCTTGCCTCTGCTGCTCGGACTTATAGGCCTGTTCTGGCAGGCATGGCGAGGCCGTCGTGGCATACGTCAGTTCTGGGTTGTGTTCTTCCTGTTCTTTATGACAGGTCTGGCCATCGTTATCTACCTTAACCAGACACCTATGCAGCCTCGTGAGCGCGACTATGCTTATGCCGGTTCGTTCTACGCTTTCGCAATATGGTGTGGTATAGGCGTGGCAGCACTTTACGACATGATTGCCCGTAAGATGAAGGGCGTTAACCCAACAGCCATTGCTGCTGTTGTTGCTCTGCTCTGTGTGCTTGTGCCTATACAGATGGCTTCGCAGACATGGGATGACCATGACCGTAGCGGTCGTTACACCTGTCGCGATTTCGGTCAGAACTATCTCATGACGCTGCAAGACAAGGGCAACCCGATTATCTTTACCAATGGTGACAACGATACCTTCCCTCTTTGGTATAACCAAGAGACCGAGGGCGTGCGCACAGACGCACGCGTGTGCAACCTTAGCTACGTCAACACCGATTGGTATATTGACCAGATGAAGCGTCCTGCATACAACTCACCTTCGCTGCCCATCACATGGCCGCGTCTCGACTTCTGTTCAGGCACGAACGAATATGTTCGTGTGCAGCCAGAACTTAAGGAGCAGGTTCTTGAGTTCTATAAAGAGAACCCAGAGGAAGCCAAGCAGCAGTTTGGTGATGATCCGTTTGAGGTGCGCAACGTCATGAAATATTGGGTGCGTTCAAAGAATGCCGACATGCACGTCATTCCTACCGACACTCTCTATCTTGACATCGACAAGGAGGCTGTGAAGCGTAGCGGCATGATGATGGCCAGCGACACCATTCCTGACCGCATGGTTATCTCTCTGAAGGGCAAGTCGGCTCTTTACAAGGGCGAACTTATGATGCTTGAGATTGTATCGCAGGCCAACTGGACACGTCCTGTTTATGTGGCAACGACCGTTGGCTCTGACAACTATCTCAACCTTGGCGACAACTTCGTTCGTGAGGGATTGGCAAACCGCATAACGCCGTTCACCACAAATGCTCCTGGTGCAAAGAACTTTGATACCGAGAAGACATATAATAATGTGATGAACCGTTACAAGTGGGGCGGACTGGAGCAAAAGGGCCTCTACATTGACGAGACCGTGATGCGCATGTGCTACACCCACCGTCACCTTATGGCTGATCTCGCCTTGCAACTTATTGCAGAGGGCAAGACCGACAAGGCGTTGAATGTGTTGCGCAAGTCGGAGAAAGTGTTGCCAAGCTACAATGTGCCTAACACTTATCTGTCTGGAGCTGCCGATCTGGCAAAGGCTTATGCCCTGCTTGGCAAGAAGAACGACGCTCAGCGCATTATCGATCAGGTATGGAAAGACAGTAAGCAGTATGCACAATGGTATGTCGGTCTTGAAGGCAACCTTTTCACCATGTCGCAGAATGATGTCCTGAAATATATCTATATCATGCAGGCAACTGCTGATGTGGAGGGCCTCATCAGTTCTAAGAAGGCAGAGAAGATGCTGAGCGATATAAACGCCATTTATGTTTATTATCAGAAAAAAGGCGGTCAACCGTTTGAGCAGTAGTTCTTGACAGGAATAGTAACTGTAAGCAAGAAATAACTTTTAGAAGTAAAAGTAAAGATAATGATTATAGAACAACCAGCCAAATGGCTGAGATGGCTATTCCCCAAGGCGGCTTGGAGGATGGACCCGAAGGAGAAGGCGGTATATCTGACCTTTGATGACGGGCCTATCCCCGAGGCCACGCCGTTCATTCTCAAAACTCTTGAAGAATATGGAGTTAAGGCTACGTTCTTTATGGTGGGAGACAATGTGCGGAAATATCCTGATCTCTATAGACAGATTGTTGAGGCGGGACATCAAGTGGGTAACCACACGTTCCATCATCTTGGAGCGTTCAAGCACACAATAAAAACGTATCTTGATGATACGGAGCGTGCAAACGAACTTATTCATGCCCGCTATTTTAGACCACCGCATGGTTGCATGAGAATGAGCGAATATTGGCAACTCAGACGCAAGTATACTATCGTGATGTGGGACCTTGTAACCCGCGACTATTCAAAATGGATGACGGCAGAGGATGTGCTTAACAACGTTAAACGCTATGCCCGTAATGGTTCTATTATAACCTTCCACGATTCGCTTAAGAGCGTTACGAAACTCCATTTCGCTCTTCCGCAGTCGTTGCAATGGCTTAAGGAACAGGGCTATGAGTTTAAAATATTCCCATAACAAGACTGTCTGATTTTTTTATGATAGAGGCAATAGAGACATATCTTCATAAAACCATAAAGTGTGGTGATGACGTTGTTTCCATTGTCTCTATTTTTTTGCTCACTATAAAAAATACAGAAAACTGCCTAATGACCGATTTGGGTTTAATAATATAAAACAAAGTTTGATATGAAAGATAAAAACACAAAAGCCAATTTGTATAGTGCCCTTGCCGCATGTATGCGTGGCTTCTTCGAGGCTTTTGCCATGGGTGTCATCGATGATGCTTATGGTGATGATGCCAAGACAAAAGCATCAAAAATGGAACCTAAGAATGTTAAACAAGCCTTGCTCAACTATTATGGTGAGGTGGGTAAGATGTTCTTTGACCAGATGTTTTATACCATTGCACAGCTTACATACGACAATGTAGACGAGGCCGTAGAGCGTGTTAAAGCTGAGTGTGGCGAAGGAGCTACCGTTCCCGACTATATGCGTGTGGCTTGTCGTGAGCAGGCTGTTTATGAGGCTATGGTTGAAGAATACAAACGTAATTTCTCTGCCTTGCTCGCTGGTGGCATGCCATCGCCAAAGAGTCATATAGCCGATCGTGTGAAGGGCGACATGCTTGCAGCCTCTGACAGCGGTCAATGTCTGCGCCTTCTTGTAAGAGTGGTCATAAGGTCTTATGTCATGGGCTTACGTCTCTCTACAGACGGACGGCACCAGCTTAACCAAGCATCGCTTTTGCGTATACTTGCGGAGAATATAAATCTGCTGACCCATGACGATGTTATAACAGGCGATTTCGAAACCGTTGATCAGTTGCTTGCTCATGTGTGTGGTGGGGAAGAACCGTTTGCTATAATGTCGGAAGAGATGAACAACGTGATGAACGATGTTATTGGTGGCGACGCTATATAGCGTGTCGGGCCTTCATTTCCAGATATCTGTTTACCACATCTGCTGACAGATTTTGAGGTGTGGTAAGCAGACTCTGTATGCCGTGGCGACGCAGTTGGGAAATGATGAGATGCTGTTCATTCATCATTTTCTCTACTATAACATGTTGATAATATTCTTCTGTTGTGTGTGCTTTTGTTTTTAGAAACTGCTGTTTCTCGTTGTCAATAAAGAAAACGAGGAGCACCCTATGACGCTTGTTTAGCATTTGCAGATAATGCAGTTGGCGTTCCATGGCATGCAGACTGTCAAAACTGGTGTAGACAACAAGCAGAGACCGTTTTGACAATTGGTGGTTTACGGTAGCTGACATGTCGGCGAAATCGCTTTCATACCATTGTGACTGCTGCGAGTAGAGGGCATCGAGCAGCTTTTCCATCTGTCCTTGTCGGCGTGATGGCGCAACAAACGTGTCGGTGTGGTCGTTGAAACACACCAGTCCGGCCTTGTCTGCTTTACGCACAGCTATATAGGAAAGCATCAATGCGGCGTTTATGGCATAGTCGAGAAGCGTCATGCCCTTAAACGACTGTTGCATGGCACGTCCCTTGTCTATTACGGACACGATCTGTTGTGAACGTTCTTCTTCATATACGTTCACCATCAGTTGGTTCCGACGCGCAGATGCTTTCCAGTTCATAGACCTATAGTTGTCGCCAGTAACATATTCTTTAATGTGCTCAAACTCGGTGTTGTTTCCTGCACGACGAACACGCTTGACCCCCATCTCTGTAAGACGGTTGCTAATGGCCAGTAGCTCATATTTATGCAGCATAAGATATGAGGGGTAAACCTTTACATCTTGCGGCTCGCCACATGTGTAGCGACGCTCGACAAGTTGTAACGGCGATGTGGCAAACACCCTTATGTGTCCGAACCCATAGACCCCTCGTTGTGTGGGACGCAGTTTATAAATCACGTTTTTACCTTCAAGCGGCGCAAGGCGAAGACGGAACACGATGTCACGGCGCTGAAAGACAAACGGTGTCTCGTCTATTATCTTTATTTTTAATGCCCATGCACTTGTGCTTTCCACGCGTATCCTTATCTCGTTGTCGTCGCCGTTTGACAGGCGTTCTGCCACTTGTCTTGTTGCGTGTATGGCGTGACGCGAATACATCATGATAAGGTCTGTAATTGTCATGATGAGCAGAAACCACATGACGACACATCCCACCGTGTAGAGCGGTGGGTAGTAATTGCCTACAGCCATCATTACGATGGCTGTAATCATTATTGTGTAGAAACGGTTTGTAAGATACATTTTTCTATTTTGGAACTTCAACCATGTCGATTAATTTCTGCGCCACAACAACAGGGCTATAACCTTCCATCTCTGTCTCAGCCGTAAGCATCAGTCGGTGTTGCATGACGGGAGGTGCCACGGTCTTGATGTCGTCAGGTATGACAAAATCGCGGCCTTGCAACAACGCATAAGCCTTGGCACAACGGAGCATGTCTACCGATGCGCGTGGTGAACAACCCATATAAACCATTTTCGACTCGCGGCTCTGGGCAACAATTTGGGCAATGTAGCGCAACAACGAGTGGTCCACCACCACATTGTCCATCATGCCTCGCAACTCTAACAGCTGATCTTTGGTAATGGCAGGTTTGACATCGTCTAAACGTGCGAACGACGTATGGGCATTGTGTCGGCTTAATATTTCCACCTCCTCGTCAACAGAAGGATATCCCATCGTTATTTTCATGATGAAACGGTCGAGCTGTGCCTCAGGCAGACGATAGGTGCCTTCCTGTTCAACGGGGTTTTGGGTGGCTATTATTGAGTAGATGCCGCCCATCTTGTAAGAAGTGCCGTCAATGGTAGCTTGACGTTCTTCCATAACCTCAAACAGGGCTGCTTGTGTTTTTGCAGGAGCGCGATTGATCTCGTCTGCAAGAATGATGTCTGCAAACACAGGGCCTGCATGGAAATCAAACTCTTGGGTTTTCATGTTGAAAACGGATGTGCCAAGAACATCGCTTGGCATGAGGTCGGGGGTAAACTGTATGCGTGAAAACCGTGCGTCGATGAGTCGTGACACCAGTCGTGCAAGCAAGGTCTTTGCTACTCCTGGCACTCCCTCCAGCAGCACATGTCCGTCGGCGATGATTGATGTTAGAACCATGTCTACAGCTTTGGTCTGTCCAACAATTATGTCGGATATATGTTGTCTTATTTCATCCATCTTGTGGGTGAACTCGGTCAAATCGGTTCTTGTTTCCATTGTATCTTTATTTTATATTATCGTGTTTTGGTGCTTTTATCTATAATGAGTTTTATTGTTGTTTGCCATTAACTCTTATATTTGTTTCAAGATCTCATCCATACAGTTGATGGCCCACTTCATCTCGCGCTCGTCAATGGTGCCTTCAGTACAATAGTCCAAACGCAATCGCAGCAGATCTTCCTTCACCTTTTCTTCTTTCAATGATGTGCGTCGTGCTATAAGGCGTGCTGCATCGGGTGGTAGCTTGTGCTCAAGAATATCAACCTGAAGAGTTGTGCGCAGACGCTCGGCAAAGAACGTGAACTTCTTCCGCAGAAGGTCTGCATTGTCACCACGATGATAATAAAGTGTACCTATGAGTTTTGCAAACTCTAATGTGTGGTTCTTGGGTGGAGAAACGACAGGGATGATTCGTTGTCTGCGGCGTGCCTTAAACACACAGAAGAGGACGAGCGCGAAGACTGTAAGATACCAAGCGTGGCGCAACGGTTTTTTGTTGAGAACGTATCGCATGGGTGACAGTTCTGCTTCATAATCAGATGTCGTTTTCGTGTATGCTGTTGTGCGGATGACGGGACGATCAGCTATCTGCGTCATTAGTCGCATGACAACAGGTAAAAGTTGACGGTCGAGCACGCCATAATTGGTGAAAGCTAATGGCATGGCGACAACAGTAAGCTTACCGTTCCCTATTGATCGGGTGACAGCAACAGGTGTCTTTTGGGTAATATTCTCATTTAAAACATGTCCAAGCCATTCGGCGCTGTCGTTATATTCTTTTAGCTTGTTCTTCTTCCGCATCTCCTTTTTGCGTGCAACATAATATCTGAAATATTGGTTCTGCTCTTCAGGAACTATGGTTTCAGAATATTTCCATAAAAGAGTGTCAAATTTCACCGTTCCACACATGCGTCGGTCAACAATTACCGATCCGCCAGATATGCTGTTGAACGAGCTGGCTTGCATTGGTGGGTATGTTGTGTCAGGATTGCGCCAAAAGAGAGTGTCATAGCTTTCATAGGCATTCATGCCGCGAAGAAAATTCTTAATGTTCTCCACGTTAAAATAGATGCTACCATTGTATGACAAGCCATAGTTGTAGGCAATGGTTGAGTCGGTTCTGGCATCGGCCGACTGAAGCACAGCAATCATGACATGTGAGCCACGACGTAGCAGACTGTCCATTGAGCGTAGGTCTATAGCGTTAAGGCTCATAAGATCACACAACACCAAGAGGTTGCTGTTGCGCATCTTCTTGTCATTGTTTATCTGGGTGAACGTCTTGCGTAAGACGGCATAACCGCGCGGCATCGATTCTGTCATGATGCTGTCAAACACATAGCATCCGAATGGTTGGCGGTCGTTATGTGAGAATGATGCCTCCCACACAAATCGTCGCGGCATGCGTTGGCCTAAAGCAAAACACACAAGCACGAAGACTGTAATGAACAGAACATATTTATGTGAGCCTTTCATTCAGTACCTCCTTTCTCCTTGGTTGTTGTCATGGTTTGCACCGTGGCGTTAGCTTCTGCTTTTTGGGCAATCTCCTCTATCGTTGCTTTGCTGTCAGCCATTGCTGCATCTGTTGTTGAGGCATCTGCATCATAGCCACCATAGCGTATGCGTACAAATGTTGTTGTGAGGTGGTGGAACGGTCGCCCATTATATTCGTTTAAATATTGTGATGGTGTCTTTGCCGGTTGCCAGTCTATCTTGCCTGCGTCGCTCAGATGGCGTAATGTCTGTAGATAAACAAGTCGCACGGCTTCGCGATAATTGCCAACCTTTAGAGCTTGGTCTATTGTAGAAGGGAAATCTATTCCATATATATTGTCTTCCTCTACGATGTAGCCGTCATTTTCTGCGTTCTTCTTGCTACGCCATCGAAGCAGTTCGGGGTGACGGTATAGTGTGTACACTATTATTGCGACAATCGCTCCAAAGCCTAACACATACCATATTATCTCCCCTGTATAACCAAGAGATAAATCACCGAACAGATCCTGCATTATTTGGTTGAACTTGTCGGTGAACCAGTCCCATAGTGAGAAGCTTGAACCTTTGAATTCAACGGTATAGTCGAACTCAGGTTTTGTGCGCCATTCTGCTATGCGAAGCGTGTCTACTGATAGCGTATCGGTCATTGTAGAGTTGTTAATATTCTGTTTTTGTTCTTCTTTATCTTTTGTCTTTAATTTTAAAAGTCGTCACCGTCAACCGCCTCATGTGCGTGTCCATATTGATAGGCGAGCGCCACAAGCATTGCAGCATAGCCGATGTAGCAGACAAAAAGATAAAAAATGCCAGCGACATAAGTAAGGAAACCGTACCATGGCGTGTTGACAAACGATGCGCTTGAAGATCCGTCTGCCACGAAATACATTTTAACAAAGCTCAAGATCATCCATGGCAAACTGAGCGTGCCGCATACAATGCTGATGATGAGTCCAAAAACAAAGATCAAGGCTATTACGCCACGCCATGTCTTGAAACCATATAAAACGCCTTTTTTAAGTCCATTAAGGAATTTTGTCTCTTCAAACGAATATGCAGGTATCACCATCATCAATGGTGGAACGAGCATGAAAATGCTGCTATAAACCAATAACACTATAAACACGATGCCGCTTTCGCTATTGTCTGCTATAGTTGTCGTGGCAACCAATACCACAAGGGCAACAAACAGCACCAACATCAATATGCCTATAAGCACCATGGCTCCTATGCTCTTCCATGCAGAACGCATCTGACGCATCATGAAAGGACGGAACTGGGTAAAGGTCATTTTGCTTAACTCTGCATACTGTGGTGTGCCGTCATCATTAGTGGAGTGGTAGAGACGCATGAGAGCATAGACAATGCTTATAAATAGTGCTGTGGCAACGAGGGAGAAGACAAACAGCGAGCAATAGTTAAGTACGAAGCCCACAATTGTGTTTGTGGCTGTCTTATCTCCATCTTGAACATTTCCGTAGAACGATGAGATTAGTCCGTTGATGTTAAGAGCTTGAATGGCACACAATGGCAATAACACAATGGCCAGCATCTTAAGAAGGATGCGCCAGTTGGAGGTTATAAAATTGGTCGTGTCATTAAACTTGTCGCTGAATGTTCGGCGGCAATAGAACGGTGGAATTTGGTGTTGTATGAAGCCCATATGCTATTGTTTTAATGTTAAACGTAAAATTTTGGTTCTAACAAATGTCTGTGTTGTTCCTGTTTTTACAGTATGGCCACACCACATAGTAGCCAATAACAAACGCGAGCGAGAGCAGAATGAAGCTGAGACGCAGCATGTCGTTCATTTCTGTGTGGCGTGTGACATAACCTTCTATAAATCCTGCAACGATGAACACAGGCACGGTGCCTACCACAATCTTCAGACCACGTCGTGCCCCGCGTCTGAAAGCATAGAATCGGGAGTAGGTGCCAGGGAAAAGCCAACTGTTGCCTAACGCCAGTCCGGCTGCTCCAGCCACTATGATTGCTGATATCTCCAACGTGCCGTGCATAAACACGGCGAGAAGTGACTCTGTCAACAATGCATGTTGAGCGAAAAAGGTCTCAAAGCATCCTAACATTATACCGTTATAGAACAGTAAGATGGCAGAGAGAACGCTTGAAACGAGTCCCATGGCAAAGATGCGGAAAGCAACGCCAATGTTGTTTATTGTGATGCCAAGAAACATAGAGCCTTGCGCACCGCCGTCATATACAGCCATCGGCTTGCCGTCTTGAATGTTTTGTAGAGTCTGCTCCACATATCCGTCTCCAAGGATTATACGGCAGAAGTCGGGCTCCGCCATTTGTGAAACGATACCCACAGCAATGCTAAAGACAAAAATGAGAAACGAAGCGAGCAATGTGCGACGCTCCTCCCACATGGTTTGTGGCACCTCTTTTGTCCAGAACGTTATCAGACGTGACCTCTTCTCGCGCTTGTTACGGTAGATCGCGTTATGAAGCATGGCCGCAAGAGAGTTTAGATAAAGCGTAATGCGCGCCTTGGGGTAGTGGGTGTAAGCAAAGGCCAAGTCGGAGGTGATGTCTGTATAGGCATCAGCAATATCATCGGGTGTCTCCTGATTGAGATCTTGGGCCATGATTTCTACATGTTCCCATTTCTCTATATTTTTCTGTATGAAGGAGAGTTCGTTCATTTTTCTGAAATAAAAATTGTTCTTTTAGGCAACAAATTTAAAATAAAAAAGTTAAATTTGCAAACAAATTATTCAGATTTTTGTATGTCAGACATCACAACAGGCAATTTTGTTTGCATAGAGCAGACTCCAGCCTCTATAGGCGACCGTATCTTTGGGCGAATTATAGACATCATAATACTTGTTGTCTATAATTATTCGGCTGCCACGTTTGTAAGAAAACTGCCATTGGATAGTGACGACACGTTGCGTTTGTTGCTTATCTTGGCATTATTGTTCTTGCCGGCAATAGGTTACACGTTCTTGGCAGAGATGCTCTTTAACGGACAGACAATTGGCAAATATGTAATGAAAACGCGTGTGGTGATGGCTGATGGCTCTTCGCCGACCGTTGGCGCTCTCTTTTTGCGTTATGTGTGCGAGATGGTTGATCTTTGGATGGGTTTCGTTGGCATTATATTTATAATGTGCACCAAGCGTCATCAACGGCTTGGTGACCTTGCGGCTGGCACTATGGTCGTCAAGACTGAAGACACAGAGCACATGCGCATTACCATTCATGAGTTCGACTATGCCCGTCGTGGTTACACTCCAACATACGCCAATGCCACTCGTCTCACATCACGACAGGCAGACATCTTGCGACGTGCAGTAGCTGATGACAGTAAAACAGATGAACGTCGTATTGATGCTCTTGCCGAAAAAGTGGCGCATCTGCTGTCGCTTGATGATGAATCATGGCGTTATGACGGTCGCACTTTCTTGCAAACTGTCCTTAACGACTATATGTATCTTACACAAATCGACCAATAAGAGTTGCTTGTGTGGTGCAATTCTTATTGGCCGATTGATATTTATCTTAATTAGCGCTTTGTGTCTTATTCTTTTACAGGCATGCTGTCAACAATCTCCTTGGCTTTTGCAAGAGCCACATTGATATGAGGACAGATGTTTTCTGAACCTATCAGGGCGTTAAAACCAGCGTGCTCAAGGACGGCGTGAACCTTTGGGTTTACACCTGAAAGCACGATCTGTATGCCCTCGTTCTTGCTTATCGTACATAGGTTCATGAGGTTATGTATGCCTGTGGAATCGACAAACGGCACCTTACGCATGCGGATGATGCGCACCTTGGGACGGTCGCCAAATGCCGCCATGACCTCCTCAAACTTGTTGCCCGCACCAAAGAAGTAAGGGCCGTTTATCTCATACACCTCAACGCCTTTCGGGATGAGAAGATGCTCGTTGTTCTCTAGCTTGAGATCTGTCTCATCGTTGGGGTCAATCTCATCGAGGATGGCTTTCACGTCTGTGGTCTCTGCCATTCGTTTCATGAACAGCAGACAAGCAATGATCAGTCCCACCTCAATGGCTACGGTGAGGTCGAAGATGATGGTGAGGAAGAACGTTATGAGCAACACCGAAACGTCGCTCTTGGGGTTCTTTGTCAACATGAGGAAGGAGCGCCAACCGCTCATGCCATAGCTCACAACCACAAGAACTCCTGCAAGACATGCCATGGGGATGTATTGTGCCAAGGGCATGAGGAAGAGGAAGATAAGAAGCAGCACAACGGCATGTATAATGCCTGCAACAGGCGTGCGTCCACCATTGTTGATGTTGGTCATTGTTCGTGCAATGGCTCCAGTGGCCGGTATGCCGCCAAAGAGAGGTGTGCAGAGGTTTGCAATGCCCTGACCTATAAGCTCTGTGTTAGAGTCGTGGTGGTCTCCAATCACACCGTCGGCCACGGTGGCAGAGAGCAGACTCTCTATGGCACCAAGGATAGCAATGGTGAGAGCTGGAGGAACGAGGCTCTTTATCACCTCCCATGACATGGCAGGCAATGTTGCTTCAGGTAGTTCGGAGTTTATTCTGAATCGGTCGCCGATAGTTTCAATGGATGTTATGCCGCAGTAGTTTTTAAGCACCAAAGCTGCGATGGTCATGACAATAATGGCTATCAGAGAACCCGGAATTTTTTTGCTGAACCGTGGCGTTATTGCAATGATGACGATGCTTACCAAACCAATAACTGTAGTCCAAAGGTCTGCTGTGGTCATGTGTTGGAAATATGCAATCCATTTCTCTACAAACTCTGAAGGCACGGTGTCCATGGTCAGGCCAAAAAGATCCTTTATCTGTGTTGTGAATATTGTCACGGCGATGCCGCTCGTAAAGCCGACAACAATGGGGTAGGGGATATATTTGATGATGGTTCCTAAGCGTAACAAGCCGAAGAGGATGAGAAACACACCTGCCATGAATGTGGCGATGGTCAGTCCGCTCATGCCAAACTTCTGTATAATGCCGTAGATTATAATGATGAAGGCACCTGTGGGTCCACCAATCTGAACTTTGCTGCCACCAAAAACAGATATAATGAATCCTGCTACAATGGCTGTTATGATACCTTTCTCTGGAGACACGCCTGAGGCGATGCCAAAGGCGATGGCGAGCGGAAGGGCTACGATGCCGACAATGATGCCAGCCATAATGTCAGAGGTGAGAGTCTTCTTGTTGTAGTTTTTCAAACAACTGAAAAACTTTGGCTTGAATGTTAATGCTTTCATCCTTTTCTTTTGTTTGTTAAGAAGGTAAGTGTGTTAGGCTTGCCTTTAGTTTGAATCCTGAAATTTTTTTGTTCTATTTGTTTTTTTCGGAAAACAGCTAATAACATGCTGTTTTCGATGATGGATGCAAAGGTACGGCTTTTATTCTTAAAAGAAGAAATAAAACGGGTTTTTTGTTAAAAAAGTTTATCTTTCTTTATTTAGGTTAAGGAAAATAGTGTTTATGCTGTCTATAAGATGTGCAAACGGCAATAGGTAAAATGAGGGCCTGCGTGATAATAGCCCACTTTTATCTGTTGCCGTTTTTAGAATCTTTTTCTATAGAGTAAGATGTATCGAAAAGTCTTACATATATAATAAGGTGAAAATATATAATTTTTTTGTTCTTCTTTTATTTTATTCTTCAAGCTCAATATGTTTATAAAATGATATTTGTCTTGCTGTTTTTAATTCTTGTCTTTCAGCAGATCGCGAATATCGGCCAACAGCTTCTCTTCGTTAGAGGGCTCTGGGGCAGGAGCGGGCTTTTGCTCTGTTTCAACATTGTTCTTACGAGCCAAACGGTTTATACCCTTGACAAGCATGAAGACGCAGAAGGCAATGATTATGAAGTCGAAGAGTGTTTGAATGAAGTTGCCATAGTTGATGGTGGCAGGGGCAAGTTTTTCTATGCCCATATCTACTGAAGGCAATGTGAACTTCAAATCTGCGAAATTGACACCGCCGATGAGCCATCCGATGGGAGGCATTATGATGTCGTCAACGATTGATGATACAATCTTTCCGAATGCACCGCCTATAATTACACCGACGGCCATGTCTACAGCGTTGCCTTTTACAGCAAACTCCTTAAACTCATTGATAAATTTGCTCATGTCTAAACTTTTTATATTATTTAATACTTTATTTCGCTGCAAATATAGAAAATATTTTGTAACTTTGCGGGCGAATAGAGGAAAAAAGGGTGTTCTTGAGTACATTTTTTATACATGATCTCATGTGAATGTTCTTTTGAATGCTTAAATTAAACTGATAATATTAATAAATAAGGTAACATTTAACCCTTTAAAATTTATAAACAAAATGATTAAAGTAGGTATTAACGGATTTGGCCGTATCGGTCGTTTCGTATTCCGTTCTACAGTTGAGGCTGAGAACGCTAAGGAAGTACAGGTTGTAGCTATCAACGACCTTTGCCCTGTTGATTACATGGCTTACATGCTGAAGTATGACACAATGCACGGCCAGTTCGACGGCACCATCGAGGCTGACGTTGAGAAGAACGAGCTGATCGTTAACGGCAACCACATCCGCGTAACTGCAGAGCGTGATCCCGAGAACCTGAAGTGGGACGAGGTTGGTGCAGAGTATGTAGTTGAGTCTACAGGTCTGTTCCTCGCTTATGACAAGGCAGAGAAGCACCTCAAGGCTGGCGCTAAGTATGTAGTGCTTTCAGCTCCTTCAAAGGCTGACGCTAACGGCAACCAGGCTGATATGTTCGTTTGTGGTGTAAACACCGACAAGTACAACGGTCAGAAGATCGTTTCTAACGCTTCTTGTACAACAAACTGCTTGGCTCCTATCGCTAAGGTTCTGAACGATAACTTCGGTATCGAGACTGGTCTTATGACAACTGTTCACTCTACAACCGCTACACAGAAGACTGTTGACGGTCCTTCTATGAAGGATTGGCGTGGTGGCCGTGCTGCTGCCGGCAACATCATCCCCTCTTCAACAGGTGCTGCTAAGGCTGTAGGTAAGGTAATTCCTGAGCTGAACGGCAAGCTGACAGGTATCTCTATGCGTGTCCCCACTCTGGACGTGTCTGTAGTTGACCTGACTGTTAACTTGAAGAAGCCCGCTTCTAAGGAGGCTATCTGCGCTGCCATGAAGGCTGCTTCAGAGGGTGAGCTGAAGGGTGTACTGGGTTACACAGAGGACGCAGTTGTTTCTTCTGACTTCCTGGGTTGCGCTCTGACTTCTATCTTCGACGCAAACGCTGGTGTATACCTCACAGACAACTTCGTAAAGGTTGTTTCTTGGTATGACAATGAGATTGGTTACTCACACAAGGTTGTTGAGCTGATCAAGATCATGAAGAAGCACAACGGCTAATCATTTTGAATAGACAATTTGATTGAAATATGGGTCACACGGTTTTCCGTGTGACCTTTTTTGTTCCGCTTTAGAAATCTCTTTTCCCTTTCATTTGTTCATTTCTGTTTTTTTTTCCGAACAGGCAGATAATTCGGAAATTTTTATTTAAATTTGCATAAGATAAGCTGCACCTCGGCAAAACGTTCAAGCAAGCTTGACGTTCTGCACTCGGTTTGCATTATCTTTGCATAAGATAAGCTTCACCTCGGCAAAACGTTCAAGCAAGCTTGACGTTCTGCACTCGGTTTGCATTATC
>ERZ1034973.698-NODE-698-length-22394-cov-10.249116_pt1 | contig 22394 bp, 25 predicted proteins | sample MGYA00520686_ERZ1034973 | MGnify/ENA primary metagenome ERZ1034973 (study PRJEB33766, sample SAMN09781775) | gut metagenome | biome: gut microbiome | host: Homo sapiens | place: Madagascar | study: EMG produced TPA metagenomics assembly of the PRJNA485056 data... | reverse complement strand
TTTTTTTGAAAAATTGCAATTTGCGTTGACTTTTTAACTTTAGATATTCCCATTTTCGTTTTGTGTGTCGCTCTTATTTTCATATGCAAGTTGCCTAGTTGCAATAAAGATTGTTAACCCAATGATAATAATATGCGGTACATACATTAATAAATCACACCAACCTGTCATCCCCATAATAGCTATGCAAGAAATCATTAATAGAAAAAAATATGGTACAGCAATTAAGAGTCTTCCCCAAAATATGCTAATACAATCACATCCGATGCAACTGCTACTATCTTTATGTTGCTTCTTATTTTTTGCATGTGAAACTACTCCTGTTCTTTGAATAATGAGCGGTTTTGATCTCCACCAGGTGTTCCGAGAGGAACGAGGTCGAATCTTCTTGCGGCCAACACTGTACACCCGGACGAAGGAACCTTCGTTTCTACTACAATCATTGTACAGGAAAAGTGTTACAAAAGTGTTAAGATTTTACACACTGAATTATTAAGATTTCTTAAGATTTGCATTTTTTGAAAATTTCTGGGAATTGAGCACCGGCAACGAGAACTTTACAACTATAAAGGCAAAAAAAGAATATCGAGCGGCATAACAGCTGCTCGATATGTATCGCTTTGACTCCCCACCAACACCATTTGACAAAGAGTGCAAATGATGCAGTTCAAGCTACTTCATTTTACGAATATCTAAAAGCACCGCAATCGCTTCGACTAAAGTAAATACAGGCCAGATCAGCAATGCATATTTACTTACATCTTTTAATAGCAATATGATAATACAGAAAATCTGCAACGCAATAATTATTCCTATTCTATTTTTAAGATTCCGCATTTGTTCCTCCTGTAAATCTTTACTAAATAGAAGAGTGTGCAATGATTAAACATTTGGCACGTTGTAACCATATTGTACGACTGTTTTTTTCTTCCCTTTGTAATTTGCCTTTGTAAAGGCCGATTCAACAACTTTCACTGCCAAATAGCCTTTTGGAATACCATCGTAAGTTTTTCTCTTTAAGGATAAGCACTTACTGTCACTTCCTACCGTATGAATAAATGAAGCACAGGACACAACATATCCAAGCCACCCAGCATTAAAGAGAATGATCCCTAAAGCAGAAATACTTATTTGCCCTGCTTTTGTATTTAAGTAAATGTGTGATTTTTTGGTTTCTTTTCTAAATTTCCAACTTTTTATGTTACTAGGAGGGGTAGAGGTCCACCCGGCTTGTTTCTCGAGACAACTATATCATCTGTAACATCATTTGTCATCTTCATCGAGTATATTAGTTTCGATTCTCTTCTACTAATATCTTTTATTTGATTTACCGGAAGAGCGAGATCTTTCATTACAGAAAGATCTCTATTGATCTGGCTCTTATCTTTGACTGTAAAGTCATTTGTTTTTGCCAGGCGTGCGATCTTCTTGCTAATAATTGATAATCTATTGCTTAATAATTTGTGCTTAAAGTATATTATAGTTTTTTGAAAATTCCACCCTATGATTCATATACTTGACAATCATCACCTTTATTGCAATGTGAAATCCTAAATATCAGCAGATTGTAGGAGCTTTTTTTCCGGCATCGGTAAAACGTGAGCATACGAAACGATGCGCATGACCCTTCGGACGTAATAACTGAAATTATGCTCTTATTGAATCGATGTACGTCTTCAGGACAACCTTCACGATATCCGTGAGAGAATACCGACATTCCGATAGGAGCCAGCTGTAGGTAAGACCACGATGGATTTCACCGATGACCCGCGCCTGATCGTAAGCGGCTTTGCTTTCCTTGAGTTCGCCCCTTTGGAGTGCTTCTCGCAGAAGTGTATAGAGGATTTGGAAATTGATGATTATTTCTTTAGCAGCACCTTTTTTTCGGCAAAATAAGTTTCGGCAAAATAACAAACCTTTGCAGTAAGGTAGATATAAATTCTAACGGCTTGTCTTTCACAAAATTCCAATAAAGTAATACTTTTTTTGAAAAGTTGACGATGAAAGGCTTGTATTTTCACTTCCATCGTCAAATTTTTAGGATTTTCACTTTTTGTATGCAGCCGCAAGTTTCTCTTGAGAAAACATTGTTTTATGTTACAATGAAGCGAAATAGAAAAAGATTAACGTAAAGCAAGGAGAACCCGACAATGATTGATATGTTCGATTACTTTGATATTCTGTTTCCAATTCTGTTTTCCCTTGCATTTGGGGTGTTTGGCTTCGCCGTGGCAAGAGGAATCGTTACATGGAACAAGAATAATCATTCCCCGCGGATAACAGCCCCTGCCGTTATTGTGGCCAAAAGGACGAATGTGACCCACCATAATCATGCAAATGCCGGTGATACGACGGGCGCCCATGGATTCCATACCGACACCCACACGACATATTATGTGACTTTTCAGTTCGAAAGCGGCGACAGAATGGAATTCCAAGTGTACGGTTCCGAATACGGAATGCTGGCGGAAGGGGACGAGGGAAAGCTAACGTTCCAGGGAACCCGGTACCTGTCCTTTGAACGGTAGTTTGTCTAGATTTAATTGATAGAATTTGTTTGTTTCCCTCCGCATTGTAATCAGCAGACCGGATTCATCCAGAAGGTGTAATCTTTTCTGTAGAGTCGGGCGACTAATTTGCAGGTACTGAAGCAGGTCGTTTGTTGAAATCCCAATCTCAGAAAACAGAGCTGCCTGCAGCAGATGAAAATATAAGGTCCTGTATTTATCGTCATTGCCATAAGGTAAAGATTCTAAGGATTTCGAATAGTATTTTAAGGCATTCGCTTTTTCTTCTAATTTTTCCTTTAAGGTAATTGAGGATTCCTTTATGAAATCAAGATATGTGAAAATAAAGGGCGTAATATCCCCTTTGTTTTTTTGTCGTTGACGATACGGAAGCTCTTATAGTAACGATTGATATTTTCTTTTATTGTGTATGAAAGACGATAACCCATAATCGGCTCTAGAGTATGCGCCAAATAATAACTGCTGATGAACCGATTTAGTCGACCGTTTCCATTGTAAAACGGATGGATGCATCCAAACAAATAGTGAAAAATTGCAATTCGGAAGAGAGGTTCGATGTTCTCTGCATTTAGAATTTTGATTGCTTTATCCATGCTGCGGATAATTTCACTTTCCGGATATGCGCCGTGATGAATTACACGGTGCGTTGCGCTGACCACATCGACGTTATCTTTTCGAAATATTTGTCCATCCGGTACATCCTTAGGATCTTCCTCCCGTATTTCAGAAAGAAACATTTCATCGTATAGGTTTCGAATGTCTTGGCTGGTATTAATCGATAAATCCTCTTTGGATTGCAATGCCACATACTTATTTACAAGACCAAAGAATCTGTTTTTGCTTTTTCCTTCCAGATCATCCAGAATTTCACCGATTTCCTTCCGCGTGCTGTATACACCTTCGATATTATTGGTTATGACGATTTCATCAATTAGACATTTGTTGATATACTGTTGCAAAGCAATCTTTGGGAGGAGGGCAGAAAGCTTGGCAATTTCCTTATCCAATCTTGGCTATTAAAAAAAACAACACTTTTTTTAAATAGTGATTCGGAAAATGGAACCGTATTAAAAAAATAAGTCGTTTTTTTCAAATGCACTTCCCTGTGCTGAGGTGGGGGGGCGATGGGTAAGATGGGATAAGAGATAAGTGAAAAGTGATGCTCGAAGGCGACGGCGCTTCGAGCATCACTTTTTTCTGTGTTAGAGGCCGGGCGCCGGCGCGGTTCGCGGCCGACCTGATTCACGGGATTTCCGCCCTTCATCTGTGATATAATGCTCTTATCTTTAGTGATAGGAGCGAATTATGATATTCCGAAAAGCAAGTGCGGCGGACGTTTCCGCAGTGGAAGAGATTTACAATGATATTCATACGAAAGAGGAGAAGGGGAAGTTGACCATCGGCTGGATTCGCGGAATTTATCCGACGCGGGCCACCGCAGAGGGGGCTTTGGAACGAGGGGAACTGTTCGTTCTGGAAGATAAAGGCCGAGTTGTGGGCGCAGGCATCATCAATCAAGACCAGGCGGAGGCCTATGCCCAAGGCCGGTGGGTGCACGAATTGCCGCCGGACCGGGTGTGCGTTCTCCACACCCTGGTGGTCTCCCCGGCCGCCTCGAAAAAAGGATACGGCAAGGCGTTTGTGTGTTTTTATGAGGACTATGCTCGGAAGACGGGCTGCAAAGCCTGCCGAATGGATACGCTGGAATGGAATTCGGTGGCCCGGGCGATGTACGGGAAGCTGGGATACGCGGAAGTGGGCATCGTGTCCACGGAGCTGCAGGGCCTGGCCAACGTGAGCATGGTGCTGCTGGAGAAGTATTTGGGATAGGAAGAGCGGTGAAGGAATGCAGATGAAAATTGGTTTTATCGGAGCCGGAAAGGTGGGGGTCTCCCTGGGGAAATTTTTCCGCGAGGGTGGACTCACGGTGACCGGCTACTACAATCGGCATCGGGAAGCGGCGCAGGAAGCGGCGGATTTCACCGGAAGTAGGTACTTCGACAGCGTCGAGGCGGTGACGGATGTCAGCGATGCGATTTTCCTCACCGTGCCGGATAATAAGATTCGGGAGGTCTACGAGTCCCTCCGCGGGGTGGACCTTCGGGGCAAAAAAATCTGTCACTGCAGCGGGGCTTTGTCCGCCGAGGCGGCTTTTCCGGGCATTGAGGCTCTGGGGGCGACGGGGTATTCCATCCATCCCCTGTTCCCGGTGAGCGACAAGTGGACGTCTTACAAGGAGTTGGGGTCGGCATTCTTCTGTATCGAAGGAACCGGCCCCCTGGATTTCTGGGTAAAAACACTGAAATCCCTGGGCCCGAGGGTGCAGGAGATTTCCGGCGAGGCCAAGGTAAAGTATCATGCGGCCTGTGCTATCTCCAGCAACCTGGTGTGCGCTTTGGTGAACACCAGCTTGAAACTCTTGCAGGACTGCGGTTTCACGGAGACCGGGGCTCGGGAGGCATTGGCGCCCTTGGCCCTCAGCAATATGAAGCACCTGCTGGAAGACGGCCCGGTACACGCACTGACGGGGCCGGTGGAACGAGGCGATGCGGAAACGGTGCGGAAGCACCTTTCGGTGCTGGGGGACGGGCCGGAAGGGGAGCTGTACCGGGCCGCTTCGGAGGTGCTGGTTTCCATTGCAGAATGCAAGAACCCGAACCGGGAGTACGGCGAAATCCGGCGGATTTTGGAATAGGAGCCGGTGCCGGTGCAGAAAAAATCTTTGACTTTTCAAAATTTGCAGTGATATAATAACGGAGTTGAGTAGCGAAAAGCGTAAGTCCAAACACGGACTTGCGCTTTTCTTTTTTTTTTGAGGTGTTCACTTTTTATCCGGCGGCCCGGTTGCCGGCGCGGTTCGCGCACGGGTGCCGGCAAAGCCAATGAAATCGGTTTCCATGCGCGAACCCCGGGCCTGAAATAAGGAAAAAGGCGGCCCGGACGCCGGCGCGGTTCGCGCACAGGTGCCGGCAAAGCCAATGAAATCGGTTTCTTTGCGCGAACCCCGGGCCTGAAATTAGGAAAAAGGCGGCCCGGTTGCCGGCGCGGTTCGCGCACGGGTGCCGGCAAAGCCAATGAAATCGGTTTCCATACGCGAACCCCGGGCCTGAAATAAGGAAGAAGGCGGCCCGGTCGCCGGCGCGGAAATTTGGGAAAAGTGAAGCCTATTTTTATAAGGAGGTCAAAATGTTTCTGCAAGAACATAGAAGATGGAAATTAATGGTGGCGATACTGACACTGTCGCTGCTGACGGTAATGGCCGGCGCTGCGGTGGCACCGGCGCTGGGCGTGATACAGCAATATTTCAGCGGCGAATCGAAAATGATGGTACAGTTGATCATCAGCATGCCGGCGGTGTTCATTGCCGTGACAAATTTGTTTTTCGAGAAGTTGTGCCGGATTTGCAAAGCGAAAACCCTGACGCTGATCGGTCTGGGAATGTACATCATATTCGGATGCGGTGCCGGCCTGTTCAGCAATATCTATTTGGTATTGGTGTGCAGAGCGCTGGTGGGCGTAGGCGTGGGTATCATCATGCCGATGTCTACCGGATTGATTACGTACTATTTTACTCGGGACAAGCAGGATGTGCTGATGGGCTATTCTTCGGCCATGAACATGCTGGGCGGCGTGGTTGCCACCTTGATTGCCGGCGCGCTGGCGATGATCAGTTGGCGGATGAGTTTTTTTGTGTATTTGCTGGGTGTAGTCAGCATCATCCCGGTAGCGCTGTGGATGCCGAACGAAAGAATCATTGAAGCCGGACCGCAGAAAAAAACCACAGGGGTCTTTCGCAATTATTATTCTTATATTGTGGGGTTGTTTTTTCTGATGGTGATTTTCTTTAATTATCCGGCCAACTTTGCCATGGAATCTTCCCGTCTGGGAACCGTGTCGGAAGCGGTAATTCCCGTAATTATGGCTTTGGGCGATGTATTTGGCTTCTTGGGCGGACTGGCTTATCCGAAGCTGAAAACAGGATTGGGCAGAAGCACCAAAGTCGTGGCGCCGCTGATGTTCTTGGTGGGATATCTGCTGCTCCAGTTCTGGACTGCGATGCCGGGAACATTGCTGGGATCCTTCCTGATTGGAGCCGCCAACGGAATCGGCGTGCCGTATTTCATCTCGACGGCATCGGCAAAAGCCGGAAGAAATGCGGCGACCACCGTAATTCCGGCCCTTTCCGTGGCACTGTACATCGCCCAGTTCACCACACCGGCCATTGTGACCGTCTGCGAAAAAATCCTGGGCAGCGTGATTGCGAACGTCACATCCTACCACGTGGCAATTTTTCTTTCTTTGCTGTTCATACTGTGGTGCATGCTGGTGGTGGACCGAAAACCGGCAAAATAGGATATATACATTTCCTTTTCGAGGGGGTATACTGTCTCATAAGCAACTCAACGCTTGATAAGCAAAAGGCGGGTAAACGAAAGGAGCGACGTATGGCAAAAAAAGTAACCGTAATTTCCAACAGCATCCGGCCGAACAGCAACTCGGAGCTTTTGGCAAAATCCTTCGCCGAAGGGGCGGAGGCCGCAGGCAACGAAGTGACGTTCATCACCTTGAAGGACAAGGACATCCGCTTCTGCAGAGGGTGCCTATCCTGTCATCAGACCGGAAAATGTATCATCCAAGACGATGTGGCCCCGATTATGGACGCCGTGCTTCAGGCGGACGTGGTGGCTTGGTCCACGCCGATCTACTATTTCGAGATGTCCGGCCAGATGAAAACCCTCATCGACCGCATGAATCCTATGTATCCGAAGGACTATCGGTTCCGGGACGTGTACTTTCTGGCCACGGCGGCGGACGAAGGGGATGATGTTTTCGAAAAGGCGGAGACCGGACTGACCGGCTGGCTGGATTGCTTTGGTAAAACAACCCTGAAGGGTACCGTGTACTGCGGAGGAGTGACCGGGGGCGGCGAGATTTCCGGGAGTGCCAAGCTGACGGAGGCCCGGGCGCTGGGCGCACAAGTATAGGAAAAAATAGGAAAGAAGATGTGAAGAGCTGCTTCGGCGGCCGGGGCACCGGGAGGGGACCCCGTCCGCCGGGCAGCTCTTTTTGTACAGTGCGGGACGCCGGGAAATCGTTAGAATTGACGCCGGCGTCCAGAATATTCTGCTTTTATCGTCAATTTTTTTTAAAAGCAATGCACGAGCCCCGGAAAAAACTTGACAGGCGATGCATCCGTGACTATAATGAACACTGTTCAAGTTGAGGTGAGTGAATGAATCAGAAAGTAACATCTCGAGAAGAGATTTTGAGCGTGAGCCGGGAGCTGGTAAAAAAAGAAGGCAGTCAGGCCATCAGCATCCGGTCCGTGGCAGGGGCTTGCGGCGTGTCCGTGGGATCCATTTATAACTATTTTGGGTCCAAGACCAAGCTGCTGGCAGCTACGGTGGAAAGCATCTGGACTGAAATCTTCCATAATCCGGATAATCCGGCAGTGTACGAGGATACGGAAAGCTGTGTCACTTGGATGTACCGGCAGATGGAAGCCGGGAGCCGGGAATATCCCGGTTTTGTGGCGCTGCATTCTCTGGGACTTGCGGAGCAGGGGAAGAAAGAGAATATCCGGCGCATGAATGAAACGCAGAAGCACATTCAAGCCAGTTTGGTTCAGGTGCTGAAGAACGATTCGCGGATTCGGAAAGATGCGTTCAATGAGGCGTTCACGCCGGAGGTTTTCGGCAACGTTCTGTTCTCGCTGATGCTGGCGGCGCTGCTTCGTGAGGATTACGATCCGGCACCGGTGCTGGAAGTGCTGCGGCGCACGATATATTAGCGGCGAAGGCTCATAAAGCGCGGCGTTCGCACCGGCCGCAACCAAGGCGGCGTTCGCACCGGCCATGAACCAAACGCTGCCCGTACCGACCATCCAATCTCCCACGTGCGTGGGAGATTCCTTTAGAAGATAAAATGAACAATGTTCAACTAGAGGGAGCTGCCTTACGTGCAGCAAAGAATCATATTTACAAGGAGGAAAACTGTGAAAGTCAAAAGAAACACATTACTGTTACTGGCATGCATCGTATGGAGCGTGGCGGGAGGAAACATTCTCCGAATCTGTCTGGCATCCTACGAACCCTATATGGCACTGGTGAATTTCTTTCTCACCCTGGTGGTTTTTATTGTTTTTCAGAAATTCATTTTCGGCAAGCTGGTGGACAAGCATACGGAGCGAATTCGCGGATACGAAGAGGAATACCACTTCTTCCTGAAGTTCTTCGACCGCAAAGCCTTTATCATCATGGCCTTCATGATGTCCGGCGGAATCGGACTTCGCGCCAGCGGCGTTGCCCCGGAACGGTTCATCGCGGTGTTTTACACCGGACTGGGGGCGGCTCTGCTTCTGGCCGGAATTCTCTTTGGCGTCCAGTACATCACCGGATTTCGTTTTTTCGAGAAAGACAAACTGCAAGGGGAAGAGTAGGTCGGCGCCAACTCAACCCACCGCATATCGACAGCAAAAAATAAAAAAGGAGTGTGCGTAGAATGCAAGCAATTATGGAGCCAATTTTTGACGTGGCCTATCTCGTATCCGTTATCACCATTGGAATTAAAATGATCCGCAGAAGCGGGGGCAAGTCCCGCCAGTATACCCTTTTCGGATGGATGGCTGTAATCCTGGGTGCCGGCGATTCCTTCCATCTGGTGCCACGTATCATCGCCCTGTGCACCACCGGTTTCGGGGACTACACGGTTCCACTGGGAATCGGCAAGTGGATCACTTCCGTCACCATGACGATTTTCTACGTGCTGATCTACTACGTATGGAGGGAACGCTACCACATCACCGGCCGCAAAAACCTGACCGTTTCGGTGTACCTGCTGGCGGGCATCCGAATCGCCCTGTGCATGATGCCGCAGAACCAATGGACCGCCGCCAATCCGCCGCTGTCCTGGGGCATCTACCGGAACATCCCCTTCGCCCTGCTGGGCCTGCTGATCATCGTGCTCTACTTCCGCAGCACCAAAGAGCAGAACGACCGCGCCTTCCGCTGGATGTGGTTCACCATCGTGCTGAGCTTCGGCTGCTACCTTCCGGTAGTTCTCCTCGCCGAAACAATCCCGGTAATAGGCGCCCTGATGATTCCAAAAACCTGCGCTTACTTGTGGGCCGTGGTCATCGGCTTCCGCGCAATGAAGAGCGAGATGCAGAATTAGTTTTATAAAAACAATTTCATAAAAACAATTTGCAATCGAAAGAGGTTTCCGCACGGACAGAGTGCGGCGATCTCTTCTTTGCTTTTTGGCGGCAGGTCCTAAAACGTGAATTTAAACACCCGTTCCGGACGGCCTTTTCCGGTGGATTGTTTTCCTACAATGACCAGATATCCGCCCTCGTCCATCTTTGCAACAATCCGGTTTGCATTTCGGATATTGATGCCCAGTGCGGTGGAGAGCGTCCGCGACGTTAATGTTTTTTCTTCTTCCTGCAGTTTCTGCATTTTTTGAAGGGTATGCAGGTTGATATGTGTCCGATGGGCGATGGCAAGGAGTGCCGCATCGGGATCTTCATACGAAGGAATCTCAATTTCAATCGGAACCGGATTATCCGTATCGGTCATGACGATGCCTCCGGAGTAATCCTTGGAGGCTTTGTTCAGTGAAATCGTGGCATGGGAATACGCTTCTATCATCGTGTGTCCGGTTCCGATGCCCATCCACATGTTGAAATCCTTGGAGGCGGAGTTATAGTTCATCAACTTCATATACTCGCCGCCTTGGATAAACACATTAATCAGCGTATCCCTGGCGGTTGTCAGGATGAACATGTCCACGCCTTGCTGGAACACCGCCGCATCGAGTCGCTGCGCAGTCTCGTAGCAGCGAGTTCTTACTGCGTTCATATACTCCAATTTCATCCATTCCCGAAGCGTAATATCCTGCTCGGAATCGAATTCAAAACTGTATCGAACCGTGATTACTGCAAAAATTCCGCGGCTTTCTTTCGCGGAAAGTGATCGGAGCCGAAGCGTGGAAAGCTGTTCTCGGATGGACTCTTCCGAAGGCTTCAGACGAATGCAGGGGATGCCTTCCGCCACCAGAGGATCTCGGATATGTTCCATATTTGTAAAGCAAATGGTGCGGGGGTTTTTTTGATATTGATTCCGATGAAATTCCAAAAGGCCTTTTTCATATTCCTGCTCAGAAAAATGCCGGGACGGATAACTGATTTCTGCATCCGAGATGCCCAGCCCTTCCAACGCATTGCGAAACAGATCCGGCTCATAGGAATCCACGCTGGTGTATTTAAAGCCGTCGGTATTGTATCGAACGCCGGCTTCGGCAATTCCCTGGTAAATAGAAGATTTGGTGTGGGGAATATATCCCCACGGAATGGTCTCTTTCACTTTACTGCGGGTATAGTGGTAATTTGTTGGACCGGAGAAGAGCAATGCATCGGCGAGCTCTTCCCGCTGAACTTTGTCCGCAATTAACGCACTGTCTTCAAAGAGCTTCACCTTGTAGTAACGCAATTTAAAGTCTGTCTTATACTCCCTCATAATGAACTCAACGGCGGACAATGCCGGTGCCGAACCGATAACCGCAATAATCATGGCCTTCCTCCCAAGCGCGAATGTGCACGTCAATTAAAGACAAAAATGCTAATTATGGCAGAATTATACTCCTTTTATGGGTTTGAGACAAGTGCTAAAGTCATGTTAAGAAAAACGAAAGGGAGGCATTTATGGAAATGATGAATGAACGAATCCATCAGTATATCCAAGAACACAAGACGGAGATGGTGGATCTATGGAAGACTTTGGTGAACACGGAAAGCGGTTCATTTCAGAAGGAGGGAGTAACCCGCGTCGCTCATATCCTCGGAGATGAATTGGCAGCTGCCGGATTGGAGGTTCGGTATGAACAGAGTGAGAATGCCGGCGATACGCTGATTGCGGAGACCACCACCGGAAAAGGGATGGCGCCAATCCTGTTCATCGGTCATATGGACACGGTGTTCAAGGAAGGAGCGGCAGCGAAAAATCCGTTCCGCATCGATGAAAAGGAATGCGCTCACGGCCCCGGCGTTCTGGACATGAAGGGCGGACTGGTTATCGCAGTGTACGCCATTAAAGCGTGTCTCGATGCGGGATACAACCGGCGGCCGATCAAATGCGTGTTTGCACCGGATGAAGAGATCATGCATGCCAAGTCCAATGTGAAGCACATTTTGAGCCGAGAGGCAGAAGGCGCGATTGCTGCATTCAACTTTGAAACAGGATTCCCGGATGATACGTTCGTCATTGGGAGAAAGGGCGGCGGTCCGGTTACCATCAAAGTACACGGAGTATCCGCACATTCCGGCAATGCGCCGGAAAAGGGCCGTTCCGCAATTCTGGAAGCCGCAAAAAAAGTCGAGTTTCTGGAAAGCAAGAACGATATTCCAAGGGGCAAGCTGATTAATTGCGGCGTCATCCAAGGGGGAATGGGAGCCAACACCATCCCGGGAGAATGCAGAATTGATATCGCCATCCGGTACCCGGATTCCGAAATTCGAGAAGAGATCTTTGAAGATCTGAAGACCGCAACAGAGACGAATACCGTGCCGGACACCTGGGCAGAATTGGATACATCCAGCGTGGTACTGAATATGGAAACCACCGAAGGGGTGAAAAAACTCATGAAGCACATTCAGTGCGTTGCAGAGGATATCGGATACGGTACACCGGGAAGCCGCGTAGTCGGAGGATTATCCGATTCCGGAATAACGGTGGCAGCGGGCGTTCCGACGGTCTGCGGAATGGGCGTTCAGGGAGAAGGAAATCATACGGAACAGGAATATGCCATCGTGGAATCCCTGTTCACCCGATGCTGGCTGGCCACTTGCGCCGTGTTCAGTTTGAAGGACGATTTTTCGGAAGAATAGGTTGAATCGAAATCATTGATTATTCAGGAGGCAATTATGGAAGATAGTAAGAAAGGCGGCGCAGCCGCTGTGAAAGAGAAGAAACACGTGGGCATCGGAGCGTGGGTTTCACTGGTTGTGTTCATATTGATTCTTTCCGGAATCTTTATGAAAAGCGATACTCCGCTGAAGGTACTGGATTTCACCAATCTGACCGGAAACTTCGGAATGATTGGCGATACGAAAATGAATTTGATCGGAGCCAACGGATCCGGAGCGAAAGATGGTTTTATGGCGGGGCTGAACCTGCTTCCGGGCGTAATGCTCTTCTGCGGACTGATGTCCGTCTTCAAGGCTTTTGGGGCATTTGATGCAGCGGAGATTCTGTTCAAACCGATTCTGCGCCCGCTTCTGGGCATCCCGGGAAAAGCCGGCATTGCGTTTGTAAGTAGTTTTACCGGATCGGACGTGGCCGCAGTCCTCACGAGAGAGTTGTATGAAGAGGGTGAGTTGAGCGACGATGAGCGGACCGTATTTGTGGCATATCAGTACGCGGCATCGGCATGTATCAACAACACCGTTACCGGCGGCGCACCGCTTGTTGCGATTTCGCCGATCGGACTGGGACCTGTCCTGCTGGTAGAGATTTTCTGCAAACTGGTGGGCGCGAATATTGTGCGCATCATCATCCGACTGAAGGGCAAGAAAAAGGTACAGGCGAAAACCGCAGACAGTAAGGAGGCATAATCATGGCAGAAGAGAAAAAGACAACGCAGAAAAAGTCCATTATCGACTTGTTTATGAAGGGATGTTATGACGGATTTAATATCGGTGTGAAGAACATCATGCCGGCGATGATTCTGGGATATACGCTGGTGTATATTCTGCAGGCAACCGGCCTGATGGATTTGCTGGGAACCGTTTTCTCACCGGTAATGGGACTCTTCGGGCTCCCGGGGGAGGCCTTTGCAGTGCTGATTTCCGCATTCTTCGCAAAAGCAGCCGGCGCCGCCAGCGGGGCGAACATGTACGCGACCGGAGTGCTTACCATGAGTCAGGCGGCAATGATGCTTCCGGCATGTATGCTGATGGAAACCCTGATTGGACACTATGCGCGAATCGTGCTGGTATCCGGAACCAATCACAAATGGCACGGTTTGCTGCTGGTGGTCCCTCTCTTTGATGCGGCACTGTCCCTGTGGATTATGAAGGTGATCTTCATGGTTATGGGCATTCACTAAAACGGAGGAATCGTCATGACGAAGAAAACCGCAGAGACTCTGCAGTGGGTCGGATGCATTCTCATCGTTTCGGCAATGCTGGTTTCCCACTTGCTGGTTGCGATACCGGAACCGGTGATGCTGGGAATCGCGATTGTATCCTGTGCATTCATGATAATCGGCATCGGACGATTGAGAATTCTCGAGGCGAAAGAGGAATGTGGACTGAACCGGCCCGGGAAATAGAAACATCTTCATAAAAACAATTTGCAATCAAGTAGAGGTTTCCGCACGGACAGAGTGCGGCGATCTCTTCTTTGCATTTTGTGAAAATCTAGTGGCATTGACTCTTTTTCAATATGGTGTTACAATCAGATTACCCAAAAGGTAATCTGATTGTAACGGAGGTTGCATTGAAAGTAGAGTACAAATCCGGAAAAGTGAAAGAGCAATGTACAGATATCAGAAAAGCAACCCGGTTGTTCGGCGGAGATCGAGCTCTTGCTTTGAAACTGCTCTCTAGAATAAATGCTCTGGAACAGGCAGAGGTGATACAGGATATTATTGTGCAGCCGGTGTTTCGATTCCATAGGTTAAAGAATAAAGATGGGCGAAACCTTGAAGGGTATTTTGCGATTGATGTAAAGACGAGAAAAGAGCCCTGGAGAATTATTCTGCAGCCGGTGGACGAGAAAGGAAATCCATTTATTCCTTGTAATATCGACGAGATATCCGGAATAGTGAGAATTGTAGAAATTAGGGAGGTAAGTAAACACTATGAGTAACTATATTGAATATAAAGAAAAAGTGGCCTTCCATCCGGGCTACTATGTTAAAGAAATTATTGAAGAAAGCGGACTAACACAGGAAGACTTTGCAAAAAGACTCGGTACGACACCAAAGAATTTGAGCCTTTTGGTCAGAGGCGAGCAGAGTCTGTCAATCGATATGGCGATGAAATTGTCGCGTCTGATGGGAACCGGTGCTGCGTATTGGTTGAATCTACAACAAGCTTACGATGCATTGATTGTGGAATTCAAGTCCGAGCAGGAACTGGAACAGGAGCGGGTTGTTTTCGAAAAAATTGATTATAAGTACTTTCGAAACAATTTTATGCTGCCGAATCTTCCAAGAAAGATTGATGAACAAATTGAACGTATACGGAAATTCTTGGATATCGCAACGCTGACTGTTCTTAAGAGACCGGATATGGCGGCTCGATTCAGAAGCAGTGCGGAGAACTTGAGTGAGGCGAATACAATCAAAGCGAATATTATGATGCAGATTGCAACGAATGAGGCACTCCATGCCGATGCACCTAAATTCAACAAAAAAGATTTTGAAGAAGCTGTTGATTATGCACTGACTTTCACAGAAAGTCATACGGATTTCTATGACAAGATTAAGGCAGCATTTTTCAACGCAGGTGTGATCTTTGTAATACTGCCGAATATTTCGGGCTCTAGAATAAACGGAGCGACCAAAAAAGTCGGTGATAACATCGTATTGATGGTGAATGACAGGAGATTGTATGCAGATACATTTTGGTTTACGCTATTTCATGAAATCGGACATATACTGAGTGGTGATTATGGCGTTTCTTTTGACATGGAACCGGGCGAAAATGAAAAGCTAGCCGATGAATATGCAAGAAATCGATTAATTCCGTCAGAGCAGTACGATGAATTTATTTCTCATCAAATTTTCTCTCCGCAGTCAATTAGAGATTTTTCAAAAAGCATTCACCGAGATCCGGGGATTGTACTGGGAAGGCTGCAAAAGGATGGCATAGTGGGGTATAATGATGCAAAAATGAATGCACTCAAAAAACAATACAAATTACGTTCATAATTTAAAACAGCATTGCAACGGGAAAAAGACTTCTCGTTGCGATGCTGTTTTTGATTTTCCGATTTCGAACACTTCTGCAGTACGGTACAATATCATTAAGCAAATCATTGATGCCGGGATATACAGATACAGAAAGGATGGTGCCCTATGTCCATGTGTGAAAAAGAAGAAATTCAATGTCCGGTTTGCGGATCAACCGGTGAGTTTGAAATGTGGAAGAGTGTGAATACCGTGTTGAATCCGGAGAAGAAAGAACAGATCCTAAACGGAGCGCTGTTTCAATACATCTGTCCCCACTGCGGAAAGTCATACAACATCGATTATCCGATGCTTTACCATCAGATGGAGGATCAAATCATGATCTATTACGTGGTGCAGGAAGAAGATATCCAAATGGTGGAAGAACAATTTCGAGGCGATTTGGGGAGTGCGGAAAGCGAGCTCACGAAGGTACTGAAGGAGGATATGGATTCGTACCTGTACCGCATCGTGGGTTCTCAACGAGAATTGATGGAAAAAATAAGAATCTTCGATGCCGGCAAGGACGACCGAATTGTCGAACTGGTGAAGCGCATCATCAGCGATGCGGTTGCAGACAAGAACCCGGACCTAAGGGATGCCAACCTCTACTACTTGGAAGAAGACGGAGAATCCCTATTTGTCGTTGTGAATTCCAAAGGCGCCCTGGGCACCGTCCCGATTCCGAAAGGTATGTACGAGGATATGGCAGAGGGGGTGCGGGACAAGCTGCCGGACCTTCGGAGCCGCAGCGAGTTCCGGATCAATCGTGCTTGGGCTTCAAAGGCACTGGGAATGGAATAGTTGCTATGATTCATCTCACAGGCCCCTCTCACAAGTATTCCGGAAAGGCCTCTAATGTTTGCCCTTTCAGAAAAAAAGCAGAAGAAATTGACGACGAAACGCTCTGTCCCGAGGTTTCGTCGTCAATTTCCCCGCGGCCGCCGGGTAGATTAGAGCCAAATGCGGGCTGAGAGGGCGGGATGAGGTCTTGGAAGCAGGAAATCCGAAGGAAAAAAGTGATTTTTTGGCCTGAGCTAAATTTAAATCAGAAAATATGACACGAGAAAATATTAGATTGACGACAGACATCCGGAAATCGAGGGTCTGTCGTCAATTTTTGTTGTGCCGAATGCAGATTAGAGCAAGAGGCACGAGGAGATGAATAGAATTGACGACGAAAGGGGGAAGAAGGCGGCCCGAGCGGCGGCGGCGTCACCTTCTAGGGTGCGTCGGTTCGTATCACAGACTTCCATACAAAATGCAATACCTATAGAAAGGAGCTCTCGCAAGGGAGCTTCTTTCCTTGCGGGAAAAACTTTGCGGTAAAAAAAGATTCTGCTATAGCGGACAAAGCGACAACCAAAAGTGTTTATTCGCGCACAGTAAATTGAAATTCTTGAACCTATCTGCTAGAATTACAATTAGTTTATGCAATTAGATGCTGACAAATTGCGCACTATTGTTAAAAAGTAACATGAACAATATCGAAAGCGAGGCGAAGCGTGTGTTAATGAATTCGTCGGAGTATATCTCCGTTGTTGAGGATATTAAGCGAGAAATAACAGGAGCACAGTATCGTGCCGCAGTTCATGTAAACGCAGATATGCTGCTTCTGTATTATGATATCGGCTGCATTATTAATGAGCATAAATCGTGGGGGAACAAGTTTATTGATAATCTTTCCTCTGATATTCATATGGCATTTCCGGAAAGCAAAGGCTATTCCGTCCGCAATCTAAAGTATATGGCGAAATTTGCCAATACTTATCCGAATCGGGAATTTGTGCAACAGGTTGTTGCACAAATTCCATGGGGACATAATATAGTACTTTTGGATAAAGTGGCTGATGCAAAAGAACGCGAATGGTATATAAAAAAATCAACAGAAAATGGCTGGTCTCGCAATGTGCTAGTGCATCAGATTGAAAGCGGACTGTATCGGCGGCAAGTACTGGTTGATAAGGTTTCTAACTTTGAAGGCCGCTTGCCATCACCGCAAAGTGAACTGGCAGTGCAGACGTTGAAAGACCCATATGTGTTTGATTTTATCCCGTTTCGGGAAGATATGTTGGAACGGGACATGGAACAAGCATTGGTTCGAGATGTTACGAAGCTTCTTTTGGAACTTGGAACCGGATTTGCTTTTTTAGGAAACCAGTATCATCTGAATATTGGCGGAGATGACTTTTATATTGATCTGCTGTTCTATAACCTGAATTTGCGATGCTATGTAGTTATTGAGCTGAAAACCGGAGATTTTAAACCGGAGTATGCCGGTCAACTGAATTTCTATCTGTCCGCAGTAGATGGAATTTTGAAAAAAGAAGACGACAATCCTTCTATTGGCTTGCTGCTGTGCAAGAGCAAGAATAATCTGGTGGCGGAATATTCCCTTAAGGACATTTCAAAGCCGATTGGTGTGAGTGAATACAAAGTTACCAGTAATCTGCCGGATGATCTGGAAAAGCAGCTGCCGTCGGCTGAAGATATTCAAAAGCGAATCAAATAAATTATCAGATACCATCTGAATAATTTAGAGATAGGGAGTTGTTCTATTATTACTATTTTGGGCTGACAACCGGCCGGACTATATGGGTTCGGTCGGTTGTCAGTTTTTTTGAATGTTTTATGAGTAATTACAGGCATGTGGAATTTAATCTTACACAACTTGAATTTAGAAATACACTCAACGTAAGAGAGATTAAATCATCGTTTCCCACGTGTCCAAAAGAAGAAGGTGATTCGTTCTCTTCAGTGCACTCAGAACTTCCTTGTTGTTTAAGTCCAAATTGGCCTTTAGTGCTTCCTGGTTATTGATTTTCTCCGTGGAAAAAAGCACCTTCACGACGGAGGGATTTCCCAGTGTTTGAGAGATGCTCATCATCAGTCCGGTGGTGGTATTTCGAATCCACAATGGCGATTTGGCATAGATAAAAATTTCATCCTTTGCATTAAATGCATTGGTCAATTTCATCGTTGCATAGGAATCATAATAGGAAATAAATCCACGGTACACAAAACTGGAGTCCGTATAGTCGTTTGCATTATGGGCATCGTAATACAAGACGATTTTATCTGCGGCAGTTCCGGGATCGGGAATGATTTCGACGATGCATTCCACAACTTTTTTCATCGGCGCGAAATATTGATACATCCAGTATTTCTTCTTTTGCGTGAAGAATCCGGAAACAGCGAGATCCTGTGCCACTCGTTTTTCATCCACGTGGTAGTCGATGAGTTGTTCTATGGATACATGCAGAATCTTTGAAATAGCATACAGCGTTTCGATGTCAATGGCGATTTTTCCCGTTTCATATTTGGAAACAGTTGAGATGCTCTTGTCGAGAAGAAAAGCCAGTTGTTCCAGCGTAAGATTCTGCTGTTTGCGATACAGGTGTATCCTCAATCCAACGTGTTCTTTAATGGCCATAATCAGTTCGCCTCCTTAAGTCCCCTAAAACATAAAAGCAAACGGTAATACCCTTTTGTTGCATTTTAGCAAATCTTTAAGACTATCTCAATTCCGGACAAAAATGTTGTTTTCGCTAAAATCAAAAAAATATGCTTTTTGAACAAGTTTTCAAAAATGCGTTGTGCACATCATATATTTGAATTATTAATTTTACTTTAATGACAAAAAATAAGATTATTTTTCACTGGAATGCAAATCGCAGGCTTTGCATCGAGGGCATATTTATTCTATAAATTCATTAAATAATACCACAAAGGAGGAGCCTGATTATGATTCTGTTTAAAAACTGTTCGGTTCTGCCGGAATTAATGGACGGGTTTAGTGAGGCAAAATGCGACATTCTAACGGATGGAAAGCGAATCAAGGGGATTTATAAATGCGGAGAGTGTCCCTTTGAAAGTGAAACAGTTATTGATGAAGATGGCCGTTTTGTTCTCCCGGGATTCATCGACATGCACGTGCACTTGACGCTGTCCGGCAACGACACGCGTATTGATAATGAGAAGTCCGGAGTGCAGAGAGGATATGATGCGCTCAAGTATGCACAGGATGCGCTGAATTCCGGCTTTACCGTTCTGCGCGATGTGGGTGCCACGCACAATATCGCCATCAATCTTCGCAACAGCATCAATAAAGGAGATTTTGTCGGGCCTACTATTTACGCATGCGGTCTCATTCTGACACCAACGGAGATTGGAAACGATTTCCTTCCGGGTCTCTATAGCGAGGTCGATACCCCGGATGAAATTATTAAAGCGGTTCGTCAGGAAGTCGCAAAGGGCGCAGACTACATTAAGGTCATGGGCTCCGGATCCGCACAGAACCCGGGCGGGGAACCCGGTAAGCCGATTATAACGCTAGAAGACTTGAAGGTAATGGTGGAAGCGGCGGCCTTTAAGGACACATACGTTGCGGCGCATTGTCACGGTGCAACCGCGATTCACAATGCGATTCTGGCCGGTGTTCATACGATTGAACATGCTTCCTATCTGACCGATGAGTCCATTGAACTTCTGAAGGGCAATACTGATTCATACATTATTCCGACCCTACTCATCGTATGGAAGCTCACCGCAGATGTTGCCGAATCGTCGGCATACATGGGAGAGAAAGCCAGAGAAATGCTGAATGCGGTAAAAACAGGAATTCGCAAGGCATACGACGCCGGCTTGACTCTCGGGTTTGGAACCGATACCGGAATCGATCCGGTGCATCATGGTCAGAATTCCGAAGAATTTGCCCTTCGAAGAGATTTCTGGGGCATGAAAGAAATCGACATCCTTAAACAGGCAACGATTAACAGTGCGCGAATTATGGGAATCGATAAAGACTACGGTACTCTCGCAGTTGGAAAGTATGCAGACTTTGTCGTGCTGAATCGCAATCCACTGGAGGACATTGCTGCAGCACATGACGGAGTGGTTTCCGTTGTGAAGTGGGGAAAAGTCGTTCGTTAACACTGCGATAATCTGACAATAATAGACATTTAAGGAGGACAAAATGAGTACATATGTAGCTATATTAATGATTTGTGCCGTTTTCATCGTCGGTGAAATACTCAGCAAACTGGTATCCTACAAAGTAACGGGATATGTTTTTGCGATGATTATCCTCATCATTGTTGGCGGACAGTTCGGTCTGATTACGACAGAAACATTTAACAATACGCTATTCGTGGATGTCGCATATGGGTTCGGCGTTCCATTTGCAATTACATGCTTCGGCGGTTCGATTCCATTCAAGAGTTTCAAAGGCGAGTGGAAAACTTGCGTCATTGCAATCGCCGCAGTGGTTTTCATTGTGGCCCTCGGTGCAATCGCCGGATTCACTGTTCTGGACAAGGTAACGGCGCTGTACGGATCTGTAGAAGTAGCCGGAGGAACTCAGGCCGGATTGATTTTCTTAGCGCAGCTTAAAGAAATCGGAGAACAGAAAATTGCTGCCATCATCGCAATTCTGATGACCGGTCAAGTTCTGGTAGGTTATCCGGCATGCGGCTATGCCCTCAAAAAAGCAATGGTAAAACGTCTGGGAGATGAGAGCTTTAACAATTTCTCTGTTGCGGGCACCGGAGAACTTCTCCTTGCCGATAACTCCAAGAAATTAATCAAGGTTCCGGAGTTCCTGGCAAATAACTTCTATTATGTATTTGCGATCCTGGCACTTTGCTGCATCGGCGGATTCTACATCGGCGAAATTACGGGAATCAGCATGTTTGTATGGGATCTTCTCATCGGTTTCATCGCTGCTCAGCTTGGACTGATTGATGGAGACAGCCTCAACAAGGTCGGCTCCGGCGGATTTATCGATGCAACCATGTTCGCTATCATTCTGATGGATCTGGTAACAATCAATCTGAAAGACTTCGCCGGAATTCTGCCAACCCTTATCGCACTCCTTGCCTTCGGTGTAATCGGATGTGCCGTTGCCGGTGTCGTCCTTGCCAAACCGATGAAAATGCCGTTCGTGGATATCTTTGCCATCGGACTTGCTTGTCTGAACGGATATCCGCTGACTGTTAAAATCGTCGATGAATGTGCGGAAATCGTTGGACAGGAGAACAACCTTTCGGAAGAAACCCGCGACCGCCTGCTCAACTTCTATAAGCCAAAAGTTGTTATTTCCGGAATCGTTTCCGTATCGGTTGTAACCGGTGTCCTTGCCGGCGTTCTGGTAAGCTTTATCTAGCACGTAACCGGAATGGGTAGCACATATGCATAGTTTGAAAGCACAGGCGGAAGAAAGCGTCCTCCGGGAACTGGTCTATGAGGAGGACATCGTATGAAAATTCTTGAAGAATTTTGGTACGGCAATATTGGGCCTACCGACTACGATACTTCTTCCTGTAAAGAGTATAAGAAATTACAGGAACTGATTTGCCGGAGTGAAGAAAAACTCCGAGTAGCTATGACGGACGAACAGAAAACATTGTTCGAGAAATACACGGATTGTGTCCGAGAACATCAAACCATTACGGAGTGCCTGATATTCCGGAACAGCTTTAAGCTGGGTGCCAGAATGATGTTGGAAGTCATGGAAGAATAAAGAACATAGACGATTTGATGCCACCCGTAGGAGCGATCCTTCGGGTGGCATTTTGTATCTATCAAAATGCAAAAGTTTGTCCCAAATCGGTGTTTTTAATCGTTATTATAGTTAAACGAATATGAGGGAGGTGATATGTTGTCCAAGAAATTATTGAAACAGGCGGCTGAGGAATTGGCGCTTGTCATGAATGAGAGTTTACCGAAACCGGGAAAATATCAGCATCAATTCTCCGAAGAGTTTGAGCGAGAAATGCAACGCCTCCTGTCCTCTGTTCCAACCAATACGCAAATAGAAGTGGTTGTTCCTAAACTGATTTACAACTAAACCCATGAATTGCAATGAAGGGGCTGTCGCATTAACAACAAATAAGACAGCTCCAAACACAAAAAGAA
>ERZ1034973.695-NODE-695-length-22427-cov-116.917084_pt1 | contig 22427 bp, 10 predicted proteins | sample MGYA00520686_ERZ1034973 | MGnify/ENA primary metagenome ERZ1034973 (study PRJEB33766, sample SAMN09781775) | gut metagenome | biome: gut microbiome | host: Homo sapiens | place: Madagascar | study: EMG produced TPA metagenomics assembly of the PRJNA485056 data... | reverse complement strand
GCAAAGGTACGAATAAATGAGAAGTCTACAATGGTATAAACGCGGAGCCGCTTACCATAGAAGTATCATAAAATAGCGAGAAGTATCATAAAAAACGGCAATGCAGAGCTATTTTATAGCCAATTCGTGGCTCTCAATGTCCGAAAAACCACGAATTGGTCGCAAGTTCATTACCCTTCCTTGATAATCCAGTCGCTGATAGTCCGCTGGGTACTGTCATAATTCACACCCACTTTATACAATCGTTTGCCATCAGCGGAATATGGAATGAGATAACCCTTGTCGTCTATCTGCTTCAAGGCTTCCTCGGCAGAACCATTATGCTTCAATTCAAAAACAAACACGGCATCAGGCATATATACCACGGCATCAGCCCTGCCTATCGCACTATCCTCCTCTACCCTCATGTGGGCACCCATCAGGTTGAAGATAAGATAGAACACAGTCTGGAAATCCCGTTCGTTCTTATTGCTCAACCGATTGGAGATACTGGCAAGATAGGACTTCAGTCGAACCATTGCACCCTCAATATCAGTATCATATAGTTTTTCCAGGAAATCACCTACCAGGCTGTTATTATCCAGTGATATTGGCGAAAGATAGTTGGGCGCAAGACTCTTGAGCATGCCTATCTTCACCTCTCTGTTAGGATATTCCAAAGTATAGCGATGCAGCATCGGGTTATACTTTTTGATGGTGAGGTAACCGCTCTGATAGAGCAACGGAAGCGCAGAAGTCATCATTTCCGGCGAAACATCAAAGTCATCCACATCACATGATTTCTTCTCAATATCCATCACATTGACGTGATACTTCTGCAGCGTCTTGATAAGATAAGTCGGCGTACCCGAGCCAAACCAGTAAGGAGCTATATCCCGTGCATTCAGTGCCTTTACCAGGCTGAACGGATTGAATACATCTTCAGATTTCTTACTGAAATGATAGCCGTCGTAGAATCTTGTCAGCTCTGCCAGACATTCCTCATACGTCATGCCAAGGTCTTCTCCCAATGCCTCTATATCCGGTTTCATCTGCGTAGTAAGCTCAGTCTTGCTGATACCGCAGATGGCAGAATACTGGTCGAACATGCTGATGTTGTCGAGGTTGTTGAGTTCGCTGAAGATGCTGAGCTGCGAGAACTTGGTGATACCCGTGATGAAGGTGAACTCCAGATACGGATCGAGTTTTTTCAGAGGACTGTAGAAGTTCTGCATAATGCGGCGGAGCGGCTGTAGGTTCTCCTTCTCATGTACCACATCCAGCAATGGAGCATCATATTCATCTATGATGACAACCGCCTTTTCGCCCGTTTGCTCATAAGCCCGCTTTACGATACCATCCAGCCTTTCGTTAGGGTAAATTTCTCCTTCTCCCTTACCATAAAGTTTCTCGTAAGGCAAAAGTTGCAGATTCAGATAACTGTTCAAGCCATCCTCATCAAAGTGCTTGGCACCGCTCATATCAAAATGCAGCACAGGATGCTTTACCCATTCCTTCTCGTAATCTGCAATAGCCAATCCCTCGAAAAGTTCCTTTCTGCCCTCGAAATAAGCCTGAAGGGTAGAAGCAAAGAGTGACTTTCCGAATCGTCTTGGACGACTCAGAAATACATACGACATCTGCTTTTCTCTGAAATCTACGATATATTTGGTCTTGTCTACATAGAGATAACCTTTCTCGCGGATTTTTTCAAAGGTCTGAATTCCTACAGGATATTTATTCACTATTTTTGCCATAATCTTACCTACTTTACGTTTTGCGCTGCTAAGGTACGAAGAAAATCTGAATGTACCAAGTATTTACACTGTTTTTTCACATTGCCCACAGTTGCCCAATCCTTTGGGCATCTTTGCCCAACTACGTGGGGCATCTTTACCCAAGGTTTTGGGCACGGTTACCCAAGACTATGGGCATCCGTACCCGTGTACGTGGGTATGGAAACCCGTGTACGTGGGTATGAGTGTCCATGGGCGTGGGCAGAATTGTTCAGCTCCAGCGCGCTGCTTGCTAGGGCGTGGCAATAGGTGGCATTAGGTGGCAATAAAAACAGGGCTTATTGCCACGCGTAAAACGCTATATACCAATAGGTTAACCATAAGTGTGGCAATAGTGGCATTAAAATAGAGAAAAAAATATTTTTCCTCCATTCAAAATCTGCTGATGAGAAAGGCGGAAATCATGCAGCGGCTTGCCATTTAGAGTTAATGACTTTATACGATAACTGCCTGATATACTGGCTGGTGCAGAGATTTCGAAGCGTTTGCCGTTCTCCATATTCAGCGTAACTTTCTCGAAAGAAGGCGTACCAATATAGTAAAAAGGTGTGCCTGGACATACCGGATAGAAGCCTAAAGATGAGAAAATATGCCAGGCAGAACGCTGTCCTGTTGCATCTTCACCCGAAAAACTGTCATTTTCCAGTATCTGATGCACCCTTTCCTGCGTCTTCTCCGGCGCACCGGCTGCCGCATAGAGATATGCCAGATGATGGCAAGGCGAATAACTGTGCTGATACCATCCCCTATCAAACATCCTGTCTAATCGGGAAATCACCTTACCGTTGCTTACCAGCACCTCCACTTGAGGATGCGCCTTTCTCTCCTTCTTCTCCTCTTTATCAATCAGTTTCTCCTTCTTGTCCATTGGCTTGCTGTTATGAATCACCTCAAACAGACCGGCGATATTCTGCGGAACCGACCAGGTATCCTGACAGGCAGAACCTCCCAGGATATTACTCTTACCTGAAAACAGATCTTTATCTTCTGCCCATTTTCCATTCTCATATCTTCCGTCAGCCCAGCCCGAAAGCGGGTTGATCACGTTGCGCCAATTCTCAGAACGGCGCATCAGTACCTGATAATCATCCTGATACTGCTGGCGGAGCGTAGCATCCTTGCAGGAATCAAGCAGCAGCTTTGCCATCTGCGCCACGGCAAAGTCATCGTATGCATACTCCAAGGTGCGCGAGGTAGAAGCGGTAGCAGAACCGGCCCCCTCCTCTACCGGAAGATAACCATTCGTCATATAGGAAGTGATGGAGCGGCGGCCCTTTCCGGAACGGTAATCCTTGGTAAGATAAGGAGTAGAGAAGGCATTCATGCGCATTCCCTCGTAAGCCTTCACGGCATCAAAGTTGCGGATGCCCTTGACATAGGCATCGGCAAGCGCGATACTGGCATCATCGCCCAGCATCTCCCTCTGCCCGCAGTTGGCAGTTGGAAAGACAGGCATCCAGACACCATCCTGATACATCTTTACCAGAGACTGCATCATCTCTCCCGACAGCATCGGCGTAAGAAGATGATAAAGAGGCAACTGTGCGCGGTAGGTATCCCACATCGCAAAGTCGCCATATTGCAGTTCGCCGACATCGCTCAACTCATGGGGAAGAAACGAACTGCGGTACAGGGCAGTATAAAAGCGGTTCACCTTTGCCGTGTCCTGACTCTCCACATCGATGGTATGCAGACGTTCGCACCACAGATTGGCAGCATACTCCATCATACTGTTGAAGTCCAGACCACCGTACATATAGTTTTCGGCATTGAGATTGGTCACCGCCTGATCGTGCGAAGTAAAGGAGGTAGCCGACATCCATTCCATAGCCTTTCCAGTCTTTCCCCTGAAGGTGAGCCAGACTCCGATACCCGGCTTGCAGGTCACCATCAGTCCCTTTCTTTCCGCCTGCGCTTCATCAAAGACACCATAGTCAATCAGCTCATCTTTATCATAAGCCAGTACGAAATGTCCCCCGAAATCATCCGGTTTCCCCCATCCCTGATATACATGAGGCGCCGGATTATAAGCATAAACCACATGGTTTACGGTATCAATCTCGATGGTTCCCTGTCCGTCATCATTATTGGGCTGGATAACGAGATGAACCAGTTCGTCCTTATCGGGCGTAACACGGAGCATGGAGGTATGGCTCAGGGCAGTCATCTCTGCCTTCAGATGCTCATCCTTCAGCTGGACACCATAGTAATGGGGATGCGATACCTCGTCCTGATGACTGAAAGCGGTGGCACGCTGAGCGGGCTGCAGACGGAGTTTGCCTCCCAAGACAGCTAGGGTGAAAGAGCCGTAATCCCGTTTCTCGCCACCTCCCGGCCAATGGCTGCACCGGAATCCCTGCAACTGCGTATCCTTATCATTATAAGGAGCCACACAAGGCTGCTCGGTATCCCGGGTTTGGGGAGTCCAGAAGTTCTGGCCGTTCGGAACCAGTACGGCAGGAATTGCCTGTCCCGCTCCTCCCATCGTTTGGATGGCATAGAGCTGGCGCACATGTTCCAGCTGGTGGATACGCTGGTGCATCTCCTGCTTCCATTCTTTCCAGGAATAATAATGAGTGCCGTAAATCACCTGTCCTACAGGCGAAAGCATGATGTCTCTTTCGTTCAGCATGAACTTCACCACCACGCTATCCTTCCGGTTCTTGTAGAATATCATCTGCAGGTTGGCACCCATCGGAACCACGCGGTCCATCCTGTCAGTCTCTGCTCCGAGTACCACCTGGTCGGCTTCTTCACGTGCACCGGCAGGAGGCAAGGTGGCATCAAAAAGAAGAGACAGGAGCCGGTAGAGGGCTGTATCATGACCGAAACGGAGGGTGGCTGATGACTGGGAAGAGCGCAAGGCGGCATCGGCTTCGGTTTCGATGTCCTGCCAGAGCGAGATGGCGCTTCGTGCCGGAATCTCTTCATTGGTAGCCATACTGCCGTTGGTGATGTTCATGCGGAGATTGTTGGCTTCATAGATGGCACGAAATTCGGCATCGGTAAAGAGTGCATTCAGACTGTCTTCCATCTCCTTCGGATAGGCAGGAAAGTTCAGGCCCACATCCTGCAGGGAGGAGGTGAGTCCATACATTTCGGTCATCAGTTTCAGGGGTTCATCTATTTTTGCGGTGTTCTTGAATAGCTGTTGCAGGAAGCGGCGTGGCGAAACCTGAGCCTTCACCTTTGTGCGTTTCTTCAGCGCCTTCAGTTCGGGAGATTCGTAGGCTATCCAAGCCATATCGGCAGAATCGGTCTTCACATCCAGATGCAGCTGGGGCTGTAGACTCCGCAACTGCGAAGTGAAGGCGAGCATACTCTTGGCGCAGCGGTCGGAAACACTGGAGCGTGCCTTAACCTGATGGCCGGCAGCAAAGATCTGTGGATAATGGGCATACATGCGTCGGGCAATGGCCTGATGCTGCAGTTCACCCAGTCGGGTCAGTTTGCCGCCGTTCCCCTTTGCATTCTCACATATCCGCTTCACGATACCTTTAATCTGAAGTCCGATCGGAGTAAGATTGCCGTCATCAGCAAACTGCTTTTCTATCCAGAGATAGCGTGAATCCCTCGACATCCATCGCGAGCCATGGCGCCCGTAATGACTGATATAATAAGGTGAGAAACCGGCAGGCGCCTTCACAGCCGAAGAATCGGTTCCGGCAGCATCCGTTACGGGATAAGCATAATAGATGCCTCCCATTTCGCGGCGGCTCTGTGCTTGCAGTCCCAGGCAGCAAACCAGCCATAAATATATAAGATAACTTACTTTCTTCATAATAAATAAAAACGGAGAAAACCGCTGTTTATTATGAATGAGTGACAGAACCACTTGCGAAACTTGCCTGTTATTTCTCGGATTTGGATATTTTAGCGCGAATTATTTCTCGGATTTGAATATTTTAGCGCAAATTATTTCTCGGATTTGAATATTTTAATTATCTTTGCTGCTGATATTCAAATAATTATAGATATGACAGAATATATAAAAAGAAATATAGATACTCAGCTTATAGCATGGAAAGAAGATTCCATGCGAAAACCGCTGTTGCTTCGTGGTGCCCGACAGGTAGGAAAATCATCTGCAGTTAAACATTTTGGAAAGCAGTTTAAGTATTTTGCAGAAGTGAACTTTGAGCGCAACAAAGCTATTAAAACCTTTTTCCATGGTGATCTTGATGTGCGTTCAATAGCTGAAAAGATCAGCAGTTACATCAATGTCCCTGTAGAAGCAGGCAAGACGCTCCTCTTCCTTGACGAAATACAGGAATGCCCAGAGGCCATTATGGCTCTTCGGTTTTTCAAGGAAGATTATCCTGAGCTGCATGTCATCGCCGCAGGCTCACTTCTTGAATTCACACTTCAGGAACTTCCCACTTTTGGAGTAGGAAGAATTCATTCTCTCTTTATGTACCCGATGACATTCGATGAATTCTTGTATGCCAATAATGAAGAGGGGCTAGTAAAAATGCGAAATGATGCTTGTGGAAATCGTCCCCTAGAACAGGCTTTCCATGATAAACTCGTGGAATACTTCCGTATTTACCTGCTTGTTGGAGGTATGCCGGAATCTGTGCTTGCCTGGACACGTACTCATGACTTCAACCGATGCAGGAACATTCTGGAAGATATAGTGCTGACGTACGAAGATGATTTCAGTAAATATAAGAAGAGAGTCAATTCTGATCTGTTGCGCACTACGATGCGTGGTGTCTGCCATCAGGCAGGTGAAAAGTTGACATTCAAGCAAATATCAGCCGACTATCAAAGTTCGCAGATTAGGGAGGCACTCCGTTTATTGACCCTGGCAGGTATCGTAACTCCTGTAGTCTCTACCTCGGGCAATGGTATTCCTCTGGATGCAGAGGCAGATGAGAAGAGCATGAAGGTACTGTTTCTGGATTCCGGATTACTGCTGGCCGTGCTTCAGTTGGAAGGCAACCTGGCGCAGCAACTTATAGAACTCATTTTGGCTGGTACTCCTCAGGAACTTGTCAACAAAGGTGGACTTACGGAGATGGTTGCAGGACTTGAGATTTTGCGAAACAAACCGTGTATCCAACGTCAGAAGATGTTCTTCTGGGAACAGAAGGGGAAAAGTGTGGCAGAGATAGACTATCTGGAGATTCATAAAATGAAGATTACTCCTATTGAAATCAAATCTGGAACACAAGGCGGCATGAAGAGTCTCTGGCTATTCATGAGAGAGAAGAAACTCACCAATGCCTTCCGGTGCTCTCTAGAGAATTTTGGAGCGTTTGATTATATAGACAAGGAGGATCACGATGCAGTAAGGCATGTTACCATTCTACCTCTCTATGCATTATCATTATTGTAAATAAGTGAGACTTGCGAAACTCCCTTGTAAAGTTTCGCAAGTAAAGTATAAAGCTAAAAAAGGGGGAAGCCAACGCTTTGGCTCCCCCCTTGGGTTCTTTATAATTCCCTATTGATATTTAAAAAACTAGAATATACTATCTTACGGCAATCTTCTGACCCTTAGCCTGAGCACAGGACTGGGTAGATGCCTTCACAATGTAAACTCCGGATGTCACTCGCAGAATCATTCTCTGCTTATCAGGCAACTGATAACTGTGAACCATCTTGCCATCCAATGTAAATACCTGAACCCTGTCGAGCTTCTCACCACCCAAGGCAGAAACAACGATCATGCCTGCAGCAGGTGAGTAAACCTTCACCGGTGCGCTCTGCTCTTCAGCCTCCATGCGGTCGATGCCGGTTGAGGTACGGGTCTGGGTGAGGAAGTATCTTCCGTGGTCACCCGCCTTCACCTTCACAGCCTCGCCATCATGAAGTTCTGTAAAGCTTGCCGATGCAGCATCGTAGAGATAAACCGGAGCATCGAGCTTGTTCACACCCGTCAGGGTAAGTGAAACCTCTTCAGCCTGCTGGCTCACGATGCCGAGCGGAATCCAGGACAACTCAGGAACAGCATTCACAGCCACCGCCTCGTTACCGGCAACGGTATAAACCTGCGGAATATCCTTGAGGTTCTGATCATACAAGAGATCCACATCCTCCTGGTCATCATAGTCGGCAGAAGCCTCCGGACGCAAGGCGATGCGTGCCCTAGAAGTCTGGCCGTTTGAATTCTCTGTCGTTGCTTCAATGCTCTTTACATAGTCAGATGCCATCAGCAGGCCAGGAGTAATGGTGCGGTCTACACACATCGTAGAAGTGAATCTTACTTCTCTAATAGCAGCGCCAGCATTCTTCTTAACAAAGAACGACTGGGTAGGCTGGATAGCGTAGTTCCCTGTAGAAGAAATAGCCTTTACCTCACCTTTCTCTACAATCCAAATAGCGTTCTGCAAACCAGTATTAGCCTCGAAGAACTTAGCCATTGAGATAGAGCAGGTATATGGATTGGCAACGAGATAGAATCCGCTCTTGTTATCTTCTCCCAAGGTCTGAGTCTTCTCTGCGAGATGCTTCTCATCGTTGTTGAAAGCAACGAGAAGCTTGCCATGACCATTGTTCTTACCAACAGTTACAGGTTTACCACCAGAAGTTGTTGATCCATCATAATCGAAGTACTGATAGTTAGTATCTTCCTTTGGCAAACGGAGAATCGCATTTGGCAATGGAGTACCATCTGTAGGTCTCTTCGGCAAGAGCGCATTACCCGCCTTGATTGAGAAACCACCGAATGTTCCGTCTGCGGCATAGCTCTCATCCACCTTATTATATACGTGACTCCAGTAGCCGAGATTCATATCAACATCACCTGGAGCTGCTCCATCCGGATAATGCGATGCAGAATAATCTCCCTTAGGAGAGATTTCCTCTACTCCGCTCTTCATCCACGCTCTCTGATAAACCGGATACTTACTTCGGCTATACACATCAGCTTTTCCATCAGCAGTCTTATCCGTAAACTTGATATCCGTAAACGCCTTGGTCGTCTGCTGACCATCACTTGCAGGTACATACATATCACCTGCGTAGATATACTGCAGAGGCGAAGCCATGGTGTACCACCTGTTAGGCACCAGCTCCTTTTCTACCCAAGCCTTGTCATATATCAGATAGCACTGGTCGCGAAGCTCGCCCTGAGGCTTGAAGTAAATCTGATGGCAGGTATTGCCATAGAACTTCTCGCACTTCAGATTGCCGTCAGTACCCAATCCCTTATTTGCATCTGACTCATCCCAGTAAGCCATGATGTCGTACCGGATATACTTCGTTGCCTCATTACCCTTACCGTTAGTCAGCTTGGTAGCAATCTTATTGGTGCTACGGTAAACGATATTACCGAGGTCAGGGAATGGCAAACCTTTCAGATTGCCGATGGTTACCTTGGTAAACTTCATTGGCACATAGCTATTCAGCGTAGGAATCTCCTTTGCAGAAGTTGGTGTACCCGACATACTGTTTCCATAAGCCAGATAATCTTTATACTCATTATCATACAATTCTGTAGAAGATGAGCGATGCCAGTTATTATCATTGTTCCAGTTGGCATTCATACCGCCATCGGCAGTAGGCGTCCAGGTAATGAACTCCGGTACTATCTTCACCTTGAGATAAGACTCGCCTGGGCAGTTGGTAGTTCCCTCCGAAACAGCTCTCTTCTCGTAAACGAATCGGAGAACATAGTAATATCCCTCGTGGAAATTAGCAACTGCATTATCTTCAAATTTGAGATTGAGGGTAGACTGAACTTTTGGATCAATAACCGCCAACTCATCATTCTCCAATGTTGCAACCGGAGTATTCAACATCTTTTCCCATAAAGGATCGTTCGTAGATGCAACATACACCGATGTCGAAGGACCAGCAGGAGTTTTACTATCATCAATGAAAGTAAGTGGCTTAGTAATAGCTGATCCATCTCTCATGGTAGCACTATGAAGAGGTACCTTCAAATATCCATTAGAGGTCTTCAGTTTCTCCAACTGTGGCAAACCGATACGAAGCGAAGCCTCATAACTGCCATCATTGAATGGATAATCCACATCATTGAAACCGAAGTTAAGCTGCGGTCCATCCTTCATTACACGCAATGGTACTGGTATTGCACCAGGACACAACAGATAGGTCTTACCATAGATTGTATATGGAATATAGCCATCTTTATTCTGAGTTCCTTCAGGCTTCATATAGATTTTATGAGTTTCACCCAAAGGAAGTTTATCCTTGCTGATGGTGATTTCATTACTTGCTGTTACGTTCAACTTATTTGCCTCAGCTGTACCATCAAGATACCAGAAGAACTTAACATTATTCAAGGTTATCTTACCACCTGTATTAGGGGCTGTTGTTGTCAATTGTCCCTTGATTTTCACATTATAGTTGCCAGCTTGATCGCAAGGAATCTTATAATCCGTAATGACGTTACCATCAGTATCAGTAATGATTGGATGCTGGCTAACCATTTCGAACCAGTTACTGTACAACGAGCAGACCTCAGCAGGTGTACCCCAATTAGCATTTCCCTTGGCAGGATCCTCTGTAGATACAGATACATAATACTTCTTACCTGTAGTCAAAGAATAGTCTTTATTGCTGATCACAATATAGGTTTCACCTTCACTGTCTACTTCTATCATATTAGTACCATCGATCTCAAAGTTCTTACATTTTTCCTCTGAATCGTATACGTCTACAATACCATATTCATTACCAGCAACTGGCGTCGTCTTATCATTCTTTATATCATATAAGTTATATGAATAAAGTCCATCACCAGTAACAGGTTTACCATCTTCATCCACAAAACGGAAATAAATCTTGGAATCTGTATGACCCAAAATTGCATTCAATGTCTCGTGGATAGCACGTATCTTCAGTTTGATGGTTCCAGTTGTAGCGTTTTCACAAATAGGCTTCTCCTGGAGCACCTGCACCTTGGCTGGTTCGATATACATACGGATATCATCTACGGCATAGTCAGCACCTAGAGTATTTTCACAATAGTTATCTATGACTACTCTAAAATCAGTATAATTCTCTACCCCCGATTCCCTTTGGAGAACAATCTTGCCATAAACCTGATACCATTCAGCTTTAAGACAAGGATTATCTTGTACATTATTAGCAAAATTTCCCGAAGAAAAAGAATGAAGCAGTTTTTGACTCAGTATATTTCCTTCAGTATCATAATTCACTCCATAAAGTTTAAACATAACCTGAGGGAGTTCATTGGCTTGAGTCATATCTGCGACACTAGCAGAAAATATCATCTGCATACCAGTACAGAGATTTGCCTTAAAATCAGCAGCTGCTATCTGACGACTCTCATCAGAAGCATCCACATAAAGGAAGTGTCCGTACTGAGACCCATTCGTCATTTCATACGTGCGATCATACAAGGTTTTATCTGTCCACCAAACATAATTATCCGTACCACCAGAATGATTTCCAGAAATACCAGAAATATTAGCAGTTTTATAAAGTCCATAATCTCCATGAAGTGGTGAATGTCCAATACCAGGATAACCACTAATACCAGCATCATAGTCAATCAAATCACGATATACGAAACTATAAGCACGGCGATCCCATCTTGATGGCAATCGATCTTGGTTGTCATCTGGAGTTGTTGGGGCTGCCACCGTTTGCTCAACATCATCATCATCAAATGATATAGGTTTGGTTGCCATTTTATAATGCTCATCAAGATATGATATGGTTCTGTTATTATAGCCTGCAGCAGTTATCTGATCATGCGTCATTGGATGGAAATCCATAAAACGAACATCAAAGTTAGCTACAGGACACATCTGTGTATCTGAAGCTTTCAAATAAGCTACAACAAATACAGGAATACCTTTATCTATAACCGGCTTATCTTTATCATCAATAGCCGAGCCTTCTAAATTATACCATGTAGCATCATTCAATTTTTTTTCACTTAAATCAAGAAAGCGACCACTCTCAGGTAAATCGCAATATTTTGTCTTCGTAATATCATAAATTCGCCATACTACAGAACCGTACTGAGGAACAGAGACATATTTTGACTTATCAAAATCAGCTTCAGTTATATCATTATTATATACAACCTTTTTCAAGCCATCAGATGTCATCGGATAAAATGAGTATCGAGAAATATTATTCAATTGCAAACGCAATGTTGTTTCAGAGTTCTCATCCTTATAACCAAATGTAACCTTCTTATTGTCTTCATAAGTATAGTCACCATCGTCATGATTACATAATGCAGCCATGATATCATCAGCAATCTTCTTTTTGGGCAGAATATGGAAGATGTAACGAATAGACAAAGTTGGTTCATGGAGCAGATAAGTCCTTGACTCATCCATTCCGTCAACATATCTACTTACATCACAGGCAATAGTCTCCCCTTCCCATGAATCGTTAACATGGGAAGTATTGTAATAAACACCTATCCGATTACTTGTAGGATGTTGATTTATATTATTTGCAAATAATCCCCAAGTTCCCTTCTCGAATAATTTTGTTTGTGTCGGATCACCACAAGCTATAAGATGTTCTGATTTTTGATCAGTATTATAATTATACCAACGGAAATAACCACGAGGTTCAAGATCATTACCACTTCCTGTATAATATTGGAAAGGCAGGGATAAGAGAATCTGCTTCTTGTCTTCAGTTCCATCAACATAGTAATAATACTCCCATTCATGAGTCTTCTGATAGGTATTGCCATTCACCATATCCCAATCTCCCTTCTTATTGGCGATACCCTCGTAATGTTTGAAAGGGAGATCATTTGGAGAATAGAGCTTTACATCAAACTTTGCCTTCAAAGCAGGCTCTTTAGTTACAAAACCATACTTTGTAGTTGGCAATTCATCTGAGATGACACAAGATAAAATGACATCATTCAAATTCAAACCTTCTGGTAGAGTAAAACGAGCCTTTAAAAGATTAGAATTGCTAGAAATATCATTACTCAAAGAGCCTGTCCAATATATTTTTTCTTGTTGTAACAAAGAACTATTATTACAAGACGCACCTTCGATAGGTGAACCATCTTTTTTACAAAGTGTCCAACGAACATAAAGGTTTGTAATATCAGCAAGTTTTTGCACACCCAATTTTTCCATTATAAAATCTGTACAATCAGAAGATGTTAAATCTATTGTTGTACTGGTATGATATAGAGACTTAACTGACATTACATTCTCTCCTGAAGGATCTTCTGATTTCACCAAATTAATTTTATCTAAATCCTCTTGACTCAAAATATTATATGTAATTTTGGCATCAATATGAGGCTCAACAATTATCAATTTATTAGAAATCTCTGGCATTTCAGAAGAAGCAGAAACTTGAATTGTATAGTCATTAATATTAGTCCCTGTAGGACAAGTAAAAGTATAATCTAAAGCTGAAGAAGAAACAGTTCCATTGTCACTCTTCGGATTTAAATAATATATACTTTTATTATTAAAATATGTCCAAGGATTACTCCAAGGATAGTTAGACAAATCTCTATTCGGAATATCAGGTGATATAGTAAAAGTTGAAGGATCTACAAATTTTCCGTTCTTATCAAAAATTGATATTCGAACATAAAGTGGCTTATCCTTCAAACTCAAATTTTCCCCATTAGTAGTCCAAAAGCCTGATTTAGAAAGATACTTAATAATGTTTGAAATTTTAACATTACCATTAGCAAGTTTATCATTATCTATTACAAACAAATCATTATATTCGCAAGGCTTAGAACTTGTATCAAATAAAGGAATATTGTCCAGAGAAAGAGCTGTAAAAGTAATTTTCTTTTCAGCAACAGATGTATCCAATTGTTTTAATTTCTCATCTGATGATGTCATAACCACTAGATGATAATTTACAGTATTACCATCTTTTGCAGATATCTTAACATTATCCCAAGAATTAAAATTATTATTAACTACAAGTACATTTCCATTAAGATTACCTGCCCAATAATCATAATTTATATCGACCTTCTCACCTGCAGAGTTTTCTATATACCACAAAGAATAATTGCCAGATGGGATTACACCATCAACAGCAACTGTTAAGCTCCCATTATCCAATAGAGCATACTTAGAAATCTCCGTTAATCCCCATATAGCATTTGGCAGCAATGCAAGCATTGCTACCAACATATATCTCATTACACTATTAAAAATCTTAGACTTAAACATAAGCTTCAATGTTTTTTAATATTAGTATTATTGTTTACATATCCAAAATGCACCATTATGGCGCCTTGCTGAGTACCAGGTTAAATCCTGAGAGATAGCTACCCGATATACCAGCGTAGGTGCAGTTGTGGTTCCATCATTAACTTTTACTGAAAGCTGATAGATGATAGGACCTATCTTCTTGCCTAACTCACCTAAGGTTTTTGCCTCGATTCTATTTTCACCAGTTACGATATATGGTGTCGTCAAGAAGGCTTTTGTCTCTGCATCTGTCTCCGATTCTGAAAGTTTCTTCCATTCTAGATTAGTGAAAGAGACAGGTGAATCATCACTATACTTCGTAACAGAAGGAACGATATGGAACTCCTCTAAATCATGGAAAATGAGATTGAGCTGTTTTCCGTCATCTTTCAATGACGGAGTCGAACCGATAGATCCAAAGTCCTCTACCTTGAGTCGAAGTTTGTAATCACTCAGCGCCAACTTTAAGACATGATGGTCATTGCGGGCTATCTGATTCCAGTCGGTATACATGAAATATCGTTGTGAACCAACATTCGTTACGAGCGTTACTACAAAGTAAGGATAAGCATTGCCTGCTCGACTCTCGTTGACATAGAAAGAAACCGAACGGCTGTTATCTGTATCATAATCGGTTGTGTTCTTGGCTATTGTCAAACCAGATGTAATAGTATGTGTAAAATCATCTCTTTTAGCATTCTCTACCAAATTTGGCGTTTGGGCATTATTCGTAGATGAAACTGGCTTTGCAGGAAGCAACTTGACATTTTCTGTTCCTGTAGCAGGATTGCTTGTAATATCACTGATACTCACATTCTTTATGGTAATATCTTGACCTGTCATATTGCGGAACTTGAGAGTAATCTTGGATAGCATTCTTACTACATATAATTGCTTAACATCCGGTTGGCCGTCAGGGCCGATTGTTACCGTTTGCTTATTACTCATAGGAATACCATTCTTTGTAATATCCATATCATTACCATTGACAGCAAATGTTTTAGAATCGAAGTCAGGAGAAGGAGAACCCTCCGTAATCGTACCGAGTTTACCGAGTTCTGTATCTGATATATTGGCAAAAGAATAGACCGAATAAGTTCCTGCTTCCAAACCGGTAACTGTTACAACATCTTCATCATTGCCTTCTTCTACGGAAGGCTGCTTAACTACTTTCGCTACCGTTCCATCAGACTTTACAAAGACAACTGTCCAACTCTTCATGTTCTCTTCTTTAGAACCGTCATCCCATGAATTGGGCTTTCCTACAGTATAAGTTTCTGCACGGGATGAAGCAGCACTTCCTGATACTGGAGACAGATTAAAATGGAGAGTATATGTCTTGTTGGTGGTACTTCCCGGATCAGAAGCATCACTATCTGGCGAACATGCTGCAAAAGACGTCAGCAGCATCACCAGGCAAGCCATATATTTCATTATATGTTTTCTCATTTTAGTTATACTTTGTAAATTAATCTTAGAGTTTAATATATTACTTCCCCATGGTCGTAATGTGCCCAAGGGACTACATGTATGGTCAACTTGATACCTTTAGACTTTCCTTCAACACCTTCTACCTTTACCTGATAGATGTTGTTGCGGACAACACCAAAATGCATCGGGTCAGAGAGCGTTCCGCTTCCTGAAGGATCGCTATGACGGAGCGTATAGGTATATTCCTTTTCTGTTCCTTTGGCACTAGCCGTAGGCTGCTTCTTGGTTGCATCCCATTCTGTCTCTTCATAATACTTGCCTTTAAAGATAAGGCCTGTAGAATTATCCACGTCGTTATCGGTGGTCGTATTCTCCATCACATAATCGAGGATATAAGATTTTGAAGAAGCAACATTCTGTACATCATATAAAGATGCAGGGCCTTCGGCTGCGGAAAGAGCAAGACCTGTGCGATCTTTTGTCCAAGGACAAACCACATAATTAGTAGAAGCCTTGGTTGTAGGATCCATTACTTCTTGGCCGAAATAAGTAACAGAAGATACAGCTGCAGCTGAAGAAACTCGCTTAATCAGGTATTCTCCTGATGTCATAACCTTGGTAGGAGTTACAGATTCCAGCTTAAAACCACCTATTACATTCGTTCCATCCATTACATTATAATAATAACCATTATCGGTATCATCATAAGTGGCATTTGGAATGATGTCGATACGGGCAGCCAGGCGTTCGATATCAACCTCTACCTGATACGGATCAGTTTCTGAGCCTTCCTTGGTGAAATCAATCCTTGCATCCTTCTTTGATGACATGATGAAGTTTGAGAACTTTGTAATATCTGCATCTCGGGTACATACCTTCGACATCTGCAAATCTCTTACTTCGCTTATCTTCTTTCCTTTACATTTGGAAGTCATGTCGTCTGCATTGGCTATCACTATAACATGATAATTCTTGCCAACAATTGCAGCATCTATTTCTTTTGGAACGGTAGTATAAGTTGCATCTTTGCCGGAAGTAGGAGGTGTTACCTTATTTAAATTGGTAAATGTATATACATACTCTATAATAGCATTATCATCCGACAGGTCATCTTTATCAGATTTATATAGTAAGACAGTAAGAGAATTGACATCATTTTCATTATCAAGTCCTGTTTCTCTTCCATCTCCATCTTCACCTCCCTGAGGTCCTGATGTTGCCCTACTCGCTCGTGTATCTCCACTACCATCCACCGTTACCTTTACCTGCAGATATGCCTTCATATCTTTGCTTGGCAGAGGCAAATCACTAGTAGTGTCACTCGCACAGGATGCGAACGACATAACCAGCAAAAGGGCTAGCAATGAGAGGGTTATTGTTTTCATCTTAAACATACACTTTCTTTTTTATATCGGCTTACTGAAAACCGGGTAGGACATGTTAATGGAGTTCTTCGAACTGGATGCGCTTGCTCCAACTCAGCACATTCACGCTGATGGTGATGTAGCAATACTTGAGCTTGCCACCCTGGATAAAGAACTGAAGTTTGTAATCGTAGGCACGGTCTAGGAATTCCTGTGCACTGTAACTGTACTCCTCGCTGGTGCGAAGACGACTCAAGAGGTCTGGCAGATCTACATTGACTACCGTATTTCCGGTCTCCTTGCTCTTAATCAGGAGTCGGCCATCCAGGTTGTTATCTTTGTGCTTCAGAATGCGGGAAGTCATAAAGTCGGCATGGGCAGTCTTGCCCTGCTCGTCCTCATCTACCGTATTCCATGTAGCATGAGGGGTATAAATGAGTTTACGGCTCTCATCGAGAGAGTTATCCCAAAGAATGCGGGCATTATGGTCTTCGATGGTCATCGTGTAGTCGTTGACATCCATATCCTGTGGAGAGTCTAGGTCACGAAGCGCCACATTGATCTTCTTGGTATCACGCACCAGAGGGATGGTTGCATAAGAAGGTTTTGTGGATGATACCTCTACTGCCTCCAGCAGTTTACCATGCCAGAGGGTATCGAGCGGAAGGTTGTTGTTGACAACCTCATCATACTCACCTTTGTTTTCATGATCGAGATTCACTTCCAGTTTCTGCATCTTATCTCCTGAAGCCGATGGAGCGGTACGAACGAACTTGGCACGGCCTGAAGTTAACTGGTCGGCGTATGCATTCTGTCCGGCAAGGGCAAGAAACTGATATTTACCTGGCTGTAGGTTCTCGACGTGCATCACATAATTTAGGTCTTTGAGAGGCGATGATAGCGCAGAATTCGTCTCGGTCTGTTGGGTTATATAGTTTCCGTTCTCGTCGAATACATACAGCGTTACCTGTCCAACATGGTCGTTGAACATGTCGGCACGCTGGAGGTTATAATCATACTTAAACTTCACATATACACCATTAGGACAATCGCTGTAATCCTGGTGCCACATATCGTGGCATGAGGTCGCGACGGTCAGGGTCAGGGCAGCTGCCATGACACCCTTTAACCATTTATTTATCTTCTGCGCTATCATATCGCTAATCAATTATTATTTTCTATATTTTATCTTAAATGTATTTACATCTTAGTGCAAAGTAGCATTCTGTGTACGCTTAGCCCATGAGAGGACGTTGATACGTACTGCAATGTAAGACTCAAGTTCATCATCAGTTGTAGTTGTTACGTCTGGTACTTCAGCTGAACCCAAGCCCTTTACACCTTCTACTGCAATATCATACCAGTTATTACGGAGAACACCATAACGACCTAACCAATTTGCCTCGGCATCTGGAGCTGGATAAACTTTTGTACCAACACCAAGTTTTCCGTTAGCCCATGGAGTCAAATCATCACCAAAGTGCTTGATGCGAACGAAGTAATATGATTCACCATTGTTATACTTATCAATAGTACCAAGTCTTGCAGTTACATTATTCACAACATCAGAAGCTACAAGATGAGTAGAACCAGTTTTTAATGTAACACCTGTTAATTCTATATTAGTAATTGTAACTTTTCCGGCATCTTTTCCGACTGCGGTAGAAATAGTAACATTTACATTAGTTTCACCTACTTTAGCAGGAGTTGCAACATTATCTTTGAGCCACTGGTCATACTCTGTCAAGAACTGATTCTTAATCTCCTTAATAACATCCTCTTCTTTATAGATGGTATTCTGATTACCATTGAGTACATAGAAAGTTTTACCACTATTCAATTTAGCCTTAATCAAGACACGAGTAGTCTTATTATCATTTTGATTCTCTACATCAAATGTATTTTCAAAACAATACTTAGGGTTGTCATCACCAAAGTTTGTGCTGTAATCTGTATCTGCAGCCTTATTGAAAGTTACCCCAGTATTTCCTGCAGTATCAAAATTAGGATCTTTTGCAAAATAAGTACGATAGAGATTTGGAGCAACTGCAGTAGAACCTACAAAGCGATACGGATTAGCAACGGTGGTTTCTTTTGTAGCTAAATTTAACCAAGTGCTGAAACCATCAGTAGAGCGTACCAAATAGGTACTCTTATTGGTATTATCCAAGGCCCATGATGTAACCTTAAACGGAACATTAGTAGAGTGAGCTGCATCTGTGTAAGATCCTGTTACTTCTGATACTGTAGGTGCCGCCATAGTAACCTTAGCAACACCACGCTCAACATAAATATCAGCAGGAGCTGCGCTGGCTTCAGCCTCTGTAGGCTTAATCTTACCATCAAGACTTACTAAAGTATTGATGGTTGCACCGGTTGGGTCTGAAGAACCTCCACCCTTAGTTGCCAAAGGCGCATTAGCCATATAGAAACCTGATTCAGTTAAAGACTTGCCTATTGTTGCATTAGTTTTTTCCATGAACTTGCTAAGAGTTAAACCAGTGAGATCTGTACCGTCAACTGTAATCTTACCGTCAGTATCAAGAGAGAATACGTTATTATGATTCAAAACGACAAGAGCTAAATAATTTTTTGAAGGGGCATCAACTTTCTGTACAATGGTAGCTGAAGTTTTGGTAACATTAACATCTGGACCTTTTTGTGTCCAAGGTGAAGTATTCAATGCGTAACCCCTAACAAAGGTAGCAGTGCTCTCATCACTTCCATCAAAAAGTAAAAGTGTCGCATTCTTTACATCATACTCAGATGCCAGACCATCTTTAAACTGATCATTTTCTGAACCACCAGCACGAGAGCTAGAACCTGACTGAGTAGGCAAATTGATGTTGAATGCTACATAGCCATCACCACTCTGATTAGAACCAGTGTTGTTACCACCACCATTCAGATCATCACTACTTGAACAAGAACCGAGCATCAGCCCCGCCAATGCAACGGAAAATAATAAAGTTTTCTTCATCTTGTAAGTTATTATAGTTGTTATTAATAATTATTTCTTCACTTATAAACGTTCTTAAAAATCTAATTATATTACATTTTTATATATTTGGTTTACAATTCATCTAATACGTTATATTTGAGTTTCTTTCTATATTTGTTCTTAGAAAAGATATGTCTGGTTCAGAAAACTGTCCCATGCCAGGGCAGCGCCCTGACTCTAAGGAATAGCTATATTGTCCTAAACAGACAGTATGTATAACTTTAAAGATTCTGTAAATTTTCTTTTGCAGACGCGACACCAGCCTTGGATGCCTGCTCCAGATAATAACGAGCTTGCTTCTCGTTACCCTTCAGCATCTCATAGACTCCTCGGGCATTCTGGGCATTCGGACTGGTTCCTGCCTTGTCGAGATATTCTTTCGCACCATCTGCATCACCGGCATTCAAGCGGGTTATGGCTGCATTCAGATTCGCTGTCTCATTCTCTGGGAACATGCGGACGGCGATCTCCATCACTTCATTAAACTCCTTGCTGCCTGGCTCGTAAGTCTGGGCTACCATGAACATCTCCTCCTGGCTCAACTGCTGTGGCTTGGTCTTGATAATCTCCTTTGCCTCTTCCACATCGAAAGGTTTCACCTTATAAGTAATGTGGTAGTCGGAATGACGGAGTGCCGGATACCAGGTGTCAAGCATAAAGCGATACTCTGAAGGATACTGCTTCTTGATCTTCAACTCGCGGGCATCAGGATTCAGACTCTTATCGTCAATAATCGCCAGAATGGCATCCTTATGCTCCAGGTTGCTACCTTTAATATAAGCTATCAGACCATCCCAATCCTCTGGAGTAGAAGAAACCGTGAAGAGATTGTTTGGCAACTTCACCATCCGGCGGACATATTCGGTCAGCGTCTTGGCACGGTTCTTTGCCAGATAATCATTGTGGGTGTAAGGACTCTCTGGTGATGCATAACCATGAATGTTGATGCCGCTCACTTCGAGGTTCCTGTCTTCCTTCAATGCATTGATGGTGCGGATGATGCTATCCAACTGCTCCGGATTACGGCGGTAATCAGGATGCAGCTCTATACGGTCTACCGGGAAATCGATATAAGCACGCTTATCCAGATGACGTACCTTGATTATCTCTACCTCCGGACGGACGAAAGAAGCTACCGGCTGGCGACGGCGAGAAACCGTGAAATCGTTGCCATCCTGCAGATCACCACAACCGCAGAGGTCTTCGTGAATATCCAAATCGTAGTTTCTTTCCTTAGAAGAAAGAGGAACGGAGGCAAGATACTTCACGGTCTGCTGCTTCTTGTTGTCTCGCTTCACCACCAAAGCCTGAGGTGAAAGCTGCAACTGTTTCTTCCCTACTCCACGGTCATACATAATCTGCTGTCTTCTGCCGTTGATAACAATCTCCGGCATCTTGAGCAGCTCACCCTTATGCTTGATCATCGGAGTATAGACAAGCTGGTTGTTGGTAGGGAGATCCAGGGAATCGAGATTCAGATCCATCGCAACCGTAACCAGGTCATTATGATGAGACATCTGTACATTAGATACCTGAATCTTATCGGCAGCCAACTTGAGACTCTTGCAATCCTGGGCTGCAAGAGGCATAGCCATCAAAAGAGAGCTGAATAATAATATGTAGTTCTTAAAATCTTTCATACTCATAGATTATGTTTAATGAGTTACAACATATAAATAAGAGAAATGGCTGCCTTGGTAGGACCCACGTAGTTGTCATGAGATGACTTCTCCTTCTCGCCACAGGCACCGCACTTGAACTTGTCGTACTGGATATAATCATATCCGAAACCTACAGAGGTTTCCAGGTTCCAGTGCTTGGAAAGAGGCCATTGATAACCAGCGGTCACACCACCACCTACAAACCATCCTTCGTAGCGATGGTCACGTAGAGATTTGAAAATGCCAAGGGGTAACTTCACTCCTCCTGCATTAAACTGTCCGCCCATGGCATGAACACCCAAGAACCAGCCATTGAAGCTCTGGCAGAACCAGTAACGGTATTCTGGTTGCAAAAGCCAATGACGAAGGCTTGACTGGTCGCCACCGGACTGTTTCCAAGGATTGAAGCCAAAGAATACCTGAGCGGTATGCTTCTTGCCTAAAGCAGTCTCGACACCGAGATTAGGAGTTGTTGTAGCCCAATATAAGAGGTTGGACTTGACTCCCGTGTTTTGCGCATAATTAGCTAGCGATACAAATAAGAGTAGCACTGTAGCTAAAATCAATCGTTTCACCATCTATTAAAGAGTTTAGTTTATTCTATTTGTTTATTTCGTTCTTACTACATAAATAGGTAATTATATAAATTAACCGTTTACATGATAGTTCGTATTTTCTGGGGGCAAAAGTAATAAAAAAAAATGAAGGGGGGGGGGAATTTTTCGTAACTTTTTTTGCGCTATGAAACATTTTAGTACGTAATTTTTCTGATTTTATAAATGAAAACCCACAATCCGTTAACATTTTATACATAAACATCACTAAAGAAGATTCAACATCATTTTTGAGAGAAAATGATAGTGTAGACAATAAAGGTAAAAAAGTAAAAGGGTAAAAAGGATTTAAAGGTAAAAAGGTAAAAGGAGCTGCGCCCATCTATCTGTGGGAAAAAGCTGGGTGATAAGAAAGCAGAACTGTAGGAAAACAGAAAAGCCTCAGAAATCTTTCGAAATCTGAGGCTCTTGATAAAAGGAGGCGGCTAC
>ERZ1034973.691-NODE-691-length-22518-cov-47.283444_pt1 | contig 22518 bp, 20 predicted proteins | sample MGYA00520686_ERZ1034973 | MGnify/ENA primary metagenome ERZ1034973 (study PRJEB33766, sample SAMN09781775) | gut metagenome | biome: gut microbiome | host: Homo sapiens | place: Madagascar | study: EMG produced TPA metagenomics assembly of the PRJNA485056 data... | reverse complement strand
CCCTATGCCAAGATTGAGAATCTTGTATCCTAACCATTAGATGAATCGACCAACGATGCAATCTTGAACTCCGCTTGCGGAAGGTGGGGGATTCGAACCCCCGGTACGGTAATCCCGCACGTCAGTTTAGCAAACTGGTGGTTTCAGCCACTCACCCAACCTTCCAATCGGATATTGTTGCCAAATCAACAAGCATCGTTCTCAAATGCGGGTGCAAAGATACTACATTTTTTTTGTTCCACCAAATTTTTCTGCAACTTTTTTCAAGAAATATGCATATTTTCTTGATTTTTCTTGTTTTTGGGAGGAATTATAGGGGGATAAGCTGACTTTGTCAATAAAAAAGGAGGCAGATTTACCAATTATTGGAAATCTGCCTCCTGTAGGAAAGGGTCGCTCGATGATGTGATGAAACTCCGAATGTCATAAACATTTGAGAGCTCTCCGCTTTTGTAATCCACCGGCTTTGCAGCTTAGTTGACAAGTCAGTTTATGTGGCCCGCCATAGGCAAGAGAAGTCTTCTCGGTTTCATAAGTGTAATTTGATGAGTATCCCGATCGAACCGACACGACCCTTATATCTTTGTCGAATAGACATAGCATAGGCTATCATCTATTGATAGAAGTCTTTGGGTTTTCTATACTGCAAAGATAATGCAATCTTTTGAAACTACCAAATCTTTCTGCTGATTTTTTCGAAAAATCTTCTTTCTCAAAAGTCAGAACTCCCTTTTCCTTGTTTCTCCCTAGGGTTAAGACTTATTTTTTCTGAGCTCTTCGTATATTTCTTCGAAATATTTCCTGAGTTCCGTCTTGTCTTCAATGATATTCCGCAGCTCTTTCAGAGCCTTTTCATTGGGGGAGTTGGGAATCCAGAGCTTGATGTAGCCGTTGCGTGAATATTTTTCGTCCATGTGGTCGGCGAATCGCTGCCATTGCTCTTCCTTTCCTTTTTCGGGATAGTTCTCCTCTCCGTATTCGATGGCACGAAGGAAGATTTCGTGAACATCTATGTCGCGGTCGGCTTCGGCTACAATCTTGCCATAGATGCTTCGTGGCTGGCGACTTGAGGAAGCGCGGTGGTCCTCCACGGCTTCTTTCATGATTTTGATTTGCTCGGGAGTGAACCAGCGCTTCAGACGGGCATCAGCCTGAAGGATTTTCCCACTGGTGAGGTGGTGGATGGCGCGCGGACCGCTCATTCCCAGGTCGTGGTAGGCGGCAACGATATAAACCATGTCGATGTCGGCACCTGTTACAGGTACGAGTTTCAGGGCATTTCTGATGACACGGGTCACGTGGCGCAATCCGTGGCTCTCGCCAAATTCTGTATATTTGGGCAGAATCTGTGTTTCCACAAACTGCATGATTTCGAGATTTACTTGTTGCTTCATACTTTTTCTTCTTTTTATATATTAATGTACGCGCGTACATTATATAATTATTATTCCTGAATGTTATCTTCTCATTCTAGAATCTTCTCATGCCATTCCAGAGGGGGCGGGTATCTCTGGGATTACCACATCATTCCAAGGATGATGAAGGTAGAGATCATACCAAAGGTAAAGATGTTGAGAGCCGTGTAGCCCAGTACCTTGTTCAGCATTCTGCCTTCTCCTATCTTCCTCATCTTGGCGAATGTTCGGTTGTGCACCACGAGATATGTGACGGCGAAAGGCAAAAACTTAGTATCTGCATCGTAGGCAAGTGCACCATAGATGTTGATTCCAATCATGATGAGGATACCGATGTTACCCAGGGCGCAGTAGAGACGCTCGCCGTTTTTCTTGCCGATGTGAACAATCAGGGTTTTCTTGCCGGCTTTGATATCATTGTCGTGGTCTCGATAGTTGTTCAGAATGAGCAGCGTATCTACTACCAGTCCGCAGGCGATGGAAGTAAGTACGGCTTCTGCTGATACAGTCTGCATTTCTTCAGGCATTACCAGATAATAGGTGCAGCAGACTGGCACGATGCCGAAAAAGAGAAGTACCAGCAGGTCGCCCAATCCCAGATAGCTCAGCTTGGTGGTGTAGAGGAAACAGAAGAGGACGCAGCAGATACCCACGATGATCATCTCCTTTCCGCCGTAAAGGGCGAGGGGCAAACCGATGATGCAGCCCAGAATGGTAGTAATGATGATGCCCCATTTCATGGCTTTCATCGTAATCCAGCCTTCGGCGCAGGCTCTCTTTGGCCCCAATCGGGTTTCGTCATCGTTGCCATGCTTGAAGTCGAAGAAATCGTTTACCAGGTTTGAGTCTATCTGCATCACCCAAGCAAAGAGCAGGCAGAGCAGGGCTGGAACCCATTGGCAGTTGGCACTTGAATCCTTGTATGCCAGGGCTACTCCCAGCATCACCGGTACTGCCGCTGCCGAAAGGGTGACGGGGCGGGCGGCGAGAAACCATGCCTTGATAGAATTTGTCTTTACCATCATATTGTTGCTTTTAAATTATAAGGAGCGAGGTTTTTGGGGAACCTCGCTCCTTGTTGTTATTCTTAAAGAAAAGATTCGCTTCTATTTTGTTTCAGAAGAATCTCTTGTGGAAAAGATTCGCTTCCTAGTTGAAGAAGTTCCAGCTTACACCCATTCTGAAAACTCGCTGGTTCATCGGATAGTGAGGGGTGAAGAAGTAGTTCTTGTCGCCTTGTCCTGCATTCAGATGGCTCATCATCACGAAGAAGCGGGTGTGCTTGATGTGAACATTGGCGTAGGCATTGACGATAGGGTAGTTGCCCACCTTCACGTTCTTCTCGCCGTTGCCCTGCACGGTATATTGACCGATGTAAGGAGAATAATCCGGAGCCTCGTAGCTGGTGAAGTATCTGGCGTCAGCACCCAACTCGATATTCAGTACCTTTACCACCTTGAATTTGATGAAGAGGTTGGTATATATGTTGAGGTCTGGCACTGGCAGGGTACTCTTGCTGCTGGTATGCTGGTAGGTAATCATATTCTGCCAGTTGAAAATACCGAACTTGAAGTCCTGTTGCAGCTGCGCTGTAATCAGATTGATGGCGTCGCCGCTCTGCATTGGTGTCACTGTCACGCCTGTGCGCAGACCATTTTCTGTAATCGTATATTGCTGTGAGAAATAAGTATAGTTCTTGATTTCATCCACAGCCACACGCAGCGTGGTATTAGTCTTGCCGAATCTCAGAGTTCCCATGATGCGGGTATGGATAATCTTGCTCAGATCATCATCCCACCAGAGATGTCGGGCGTGATACTTGCGATAGTAGAACGATGGCGTTTCGTGATGTATGAATGCATCGCCTCTTACCTGTACGGTGTCACCCAGGAATGGCAGGTTGATGTCTGCGCTTCCATCAATGGCAAAGGTACCGGCATCTACTCCGGTGAGTCCTACCTCGCCCACTACATTATAGTGAAGGGTCTTGCCCTGAGTCTTACTCAGCTGACCGCCTACGCTCAGCGCATGCTCATTGAACTTCTCTAATCCGCCTTCGGTATTCGGCAGTTCGTAGTGGCGGAGGTCATAGCTGGCGAAAGCTTTCAGACCAGCCTTTGCCCACTTGCTGAATCCCTCGAGCGTTCCCATTGCCACGGTGTTCTTGATGCGCCAGTGTCGGGTCTGATCGTAGATAGAATCGCCTGTAAACTTGCCGGCATTGTAGTACTCCTTGAGATAGTAGTCCTGTGGAGTCTGGTAAGCCTGGTAGATACGCTTGTAGTTATCAAACTGCACGGTGTGGATGAAGCTGGTTACCGGAACATATTCTGTCTTGTAGAAGAGTGAGTCTTGCGCTTTCTTCTTCTCTACGGCGAGCAGACTGTCTGCCATAGCCTTGCTGTTTACGGCAATTCGAGTGCTGTCGCCCTTGAAGTCCTGGGCAGCCTTGTTCGCAGCTATCGCCTTGTGGTTCTTAGCTGGTTCATCGCCGGCAATCTTTGCATCTGTAGGACGACCTGAGAACAGCTTCTTCTGATTTTTATCGAAAGCCTTTTCGTCAAACTCCCTGCCTTGTTCTCTTGCCTTCTTTCTTGCCTCCTCCTTGGCTTCCTCGGCTGCATTGTCCTTAGCAGACTCCATAGCGAATTTCTTAGCCTTGATTTCTTCCTCAGTCATCTTCACCTTTCGGCTGAAGCCCACGTTGTAGCGATGGGTGAAGAAGATGTGTTGGTTGTCGTTGCGATTCCAGTTCTGCTGCAGTACGGTAGGAATTTCGTTGGTGGCGAAACTCTCGGTGAAGAGCTCCGGATGCTTGATGTAGTCATCATTGGAGATACCTCCGTTCTCCGTCACCTTCTGGTGATTGGTGCTGAAGAGGAAGTGCGCCTGGTAGCGGTCGCCCAGATAAGAAGTCCACATCGTATATTTGAAGTGCGCCGTGCTCTGTGCATCATAGTAGCCGCGACCGTATTTGTAGTCGAATCGGAATCCGCCACCCAGCTGCTTGTTGGCATTCACTGCAAAGATTGCCTTGAAGTCATCCTCACCGTTGGTTCTGTCACCGCAGCTATTCAGCGTGATGTTGGTGATAGGCGAGTAGGTGTTGGTGAAGTGAAAGTCACTCACCGGGGTAACGATGTTGTCGTATGGCTCGGTGAAGATGAAGTTGCCCTGCGTGTTGCGTCGGTCGATGAAGATGCGGTTGATGCGGGCGGTACCCATATTGCCCAGGGTGTTGTACTCTCCGCGCAGTCCTTCGGTGAAGGTAGTGTTCTGGTACATTGCCTGCATGGTGTCCACCACGGCAGCCCGGGTATCTCCAAATCTCTCATCCACAGTCCATACCCTGATGCCCTTCGGAATCTCCTTGTCTGTGCCCAGCGAGTCGGTGTTGATGCGGTTGCCGGTCTGTGGGCGGAACTGTGAGTCTTCGTTATTGTTGAAATCCGTAAAATCGCGTTGTGCCGCAACTGGTAGAGTTGCAGCACAAGCTAGGATTGTAGAGAATAATATTTTCTTCATTTCTTATTTATTGAATAAGCGGATGCAAGCCTATTTTGAATGGTCGGATGCAAACCTTTCTTATTTTTTGAATAATCGGATGCAAACCTCGGCAATTTTCAAGACTACGCCGATGATCAGCAGTACATTGGCAATCGTGCGGTCATCCATCTGGGTCCAGAGTATGACACCTACGATGGCGAAGAGCATAAATCCGATGTTGAGCCAGTTTCTGGCTACGAGCATGTTGCTCTTGTCTGCATACTCCAATCTTCTGTGTTGGCGACGGTTTGGGCGCACGGCATAGCTAGTCTGTGGCTGCGTCTGAGACGCCTCATGGCTCTGGCTCTGTGGCTGCGCCTTTGCGGTTTCCTCGCTCTGTGGGATATTTGTTGTGTTGTTATCTTTTGTCTGATCCATATTTTATGAGATGATTTTTATTTTCGAACAAGTTTGGTCAGATCATTGAAGATCTGGTCCTTGCGGTCAATGGTTCCGCGGCGGAACTTGCCGTAGATCTTGGCCAAGTCGTTTTTCTTCTTGGTCAGGGCATATTTGTCGGTAATCACATTCTCTGCAGGCTCCTTGAAACCGGTGCTTCTGCCTTCCTCGTAGTTGAATACGATTCGGGTCATGGAGAGGTGGAGATGGTTGTCGCTGATGGTTGCCACCAGCTGGTACTTGGTCTCAGAGCGGTCGAGAGAGATGAACGACTGATTGAAGACAAACCATTCGTCCATGATACAGGCGATGATCTGCTCGTTCTTGTTGTTTCTGTTCACCAGGGGGATGCGGCTGTTGATGTTCTGCTCATTCTTGATGAGCTTGCTCATATACTGGAAAACAATGTTGTAGATTTCGTCTGCACTCTTTCCGTTTGCCTGGGTGTCGAGAACAAATTCCACTTTTCCCTCGGCATTAAGCTGGATGGCTCCCGCCAGGTATTTCGGATCTTCCTTGAGCACCACGCCCTCGGCAGTCTTTTCCACCTTTTTCTCTTCTATCTCCTCTGTCACGGTTGGTACGACCCAACCCGCACCTTCAGAAGTTCCGGTAGTATCCTGCTTCTTGGTGGCATTATCCTGAATCTTCATCGCAGGCACCGTTTCTGTAGCTGGTACAGAAGTCTTGGTAGCAGGCACTGAATTCTCTGCATTCTTCTTCAGTTTTTCTGCTTCCTGCTTCATTCTTTCTGCTTCAGCCTTCAATCTCGCAGCTTCCGCTTTCGTTTTCTCAGCTTCCGCCTTTATTTTTTCTGCTTCCGCCTTCACCTTGGCAGCTTCTGCCTGAGCCTTGGCTGCTTCCAGTGCCTTTTTGGCTTCCTCTAACTCTTTTTGCGCCTTTTCCAACTGCTGCTCAGGGGTAAGCACATTCTGTGCCTGTATGGTGAGAGCAGAAATCAGCACGAGTATTGAGATAAATATCTTTTTCATGATCTGTTGTTTAAATGTTTAATGTCTTGTCCTCCTCGTCCGAGTATAGGAGCTCGGAGGTGTTTCTAACATACAAAGGTATAAAAATAACTTGATATATTTCTATATGGAAGCGATTATTTATACATTCTTTTGCTAAGTTAACAATATTTTTTAGGAAAAACGCTCCTAGTTTCAAATATTTTCGTATCTTTGCAAAAAATATAGCTATAAATATGGGATTATTCGGATTATTTAGCAACAAAAAAAAGGAAACTCTCGATAAAGGCCTCGAAAAGACCAAGGAGAGCGTGTTTGGAAAATTGGCGCGTGCGGTGGCTGGTAAGTCAACCGTAGATGATGACGTGCTTGATGATTTGGAGGAGGTGCTCATCACATCCGATGTAGGTGTGGAGACTACCGTGAAGATCATCCGTCGTATCGAAGAGCGCGTGGCAAGAGATAAGTATGTTTCTACCTCAGAACTCAACAGAATCCTGAGAGAAGAGATTGCAAGCCTCCTAGAGGAAAATCATACCGATGACAATGAAAACTGGGATTTGCCTTCCGACCATAAGCCATACGTGATTCTGGTAGTGGGTGTGAATGGTGTGGGCAAGACTACCACCATAGGAAAGCTCGCCTATCAGTTTAAGAAGGCTGGCAAGAAGGTGTATCTCGGTGCTGCCGATACCTTCCGTGCCGCTGCCGTGGAACAGATCTGCATTTGGGGCGAGCGAGTAGGGGTGCCAGTGGTGAAGCAGCAGATGGGTTCTGACCCTGCCAGCGTGGCCTTCGATACCCTGCAGAGCGCCAAGGCGAATGGTGCCGACGTGGTGCTGATTGATACTGCCGGACGCCTTCATAATAAGGTGAACCTGATGAATGAGTTGAAGAAGATCAAGGAGGTGATGAAGAAGGTGATGCCTGAGGCTCCGGATGAGGTGATGCTCGTTCTGGATGGAAGTACCGGACAGAACGCTTTTGAGCAGGCTAAGCAGTTTGCTGCCGTTACCAATATCTCTTCGCTCGCCATCACCAAGCTCGATGGTACGGCTAAGGGGGGCGTGGTAATCGGTATCTCCGACCAGCTCAAGGTGCCTGTGAAGTATATCGGACTGGGCGAGGGCATGGAGGATCTCCAGCTCTTCAATAAGTCTGAATTTGTTGACTCCCTCTTTAAGCACTAGAATACAGGTACTTATAGACTTTGAAAAAAGAATTGGATGAAGTTAGAGTGAAGAACTGACGAGAAAAGAATTAGATTAAGATTATTATAGGATAAGAATGAAGAAAAATCAGATAGATATAGTAACCATGGGTTGCTCCAAGAATCTGGTGGATAGTGAGACCTTGATGAAGCTTTTCGAGGATAATGGCTACCACTGCGTTCACGACCCGAAACGCCCACAGGGTGAAATTGCCGTCATCAATACTTGCGGCTTTATCGAGGATGCCAAGCAGGAGAGTATCGATACCATTCTGGAGTTTATCCAGGCTAAGGAAGAGGGACGACTCCGCAAACTCTATGTGATGGGTTGTCTCTCACAGCGCTACCAGAAGGAACTGGAGGCTGAGATGCCCGAGGTGGATAAGTTTTATGGTAAGTTTAATTATAAGGAGTTGCTCAAGGAACTGGGCAAGGCTGATGTGCCTGCTTGCAGTGGAACCCGCCATCTCACGACTCCTCATCATTATGCCTATATCAAGATTTCTGAAGGTTGCAACCGCCGCTGTGCGTATTGCGCCATTCCTATCATCACCGGCAAGCACGTTTCTCGTCCGATGGATGAAATCCTTGACGAGGTACGCCAACTGGTAGCCGATGGTGTGAAGGAATTCCAGATCATCGCCCAGGAGCTCACCTACTACGGCGTGGACCTGGACGGCAAGCATCACATCACCGAACTCATCAGCCGCATGGCGGATATTCCAGGTGTGAAGTGGATCCGTCTGCACTATGCTTATCCTAACCAGTTCCCGCTCGATCTGCTCGATGTGATGCGCGAGAAGCCAAACGTATGCAAGTATCTTGACATCGCCCTGCAGCATATCAGCGACAATATGCTCAACAGAATGCATCGCCACGTGAGCAAGCAGGAAACCATTGATCTGCTCAAGACCATCCGTGAGCGTGTGCCTGGCATTCATATCCGTACCACTCTGATGGTGGGTTTCCCTGGCGAGACTCAGGAAGACTTCCATGAATTGCTCGAATTCGTTCGTACTCAGCGCTTTGAGCGTATGGGTGCCTTTGCTTATTCTGAGGAGGAGGGTACCTACAGTGCCAACAACTACGAGGATGATGTTCCAGCTGAGGTGAAGCAGCGCCGTCTTGACGAACTGATGATTCTGCAGCAGGAAATCAGCGCTGAGGTAGAGGCAGAGAAAGTGGGCAAGATACTGAAGGTGATTATCGACCGCAAGGAGGGTGATTACTATATAGGAAGAACCGAATTCTGCTCGCCAGAGGTGGATCCTGAAGTGCTGATCACGGCAGGAGAGAAGCGTCTGCGCGTGGGTTGCTTCTACAATGTGAAGATTACCCAGAGCGAGGAGTTTGATCTCTACGGAGAAGTGGTAAAGTAATAGGAGAAGTAAGGTAATATCAGGAATGATATTGGATATTGAAACATCAGACTGAATAACAATTTGACATCAGAATGAATAACAAGGAGTATATTGCAGAACTTGCTCAGCAGACTGGCTATTCGCAGGACGACACCCAGAAGATGGTGCGCAAGGTGATAGATGCTATGATTGCTGAATTTGAGGATGGTGAGGCTGTCTCTATCCCCAACTTTGGTACGTTTGAGGTAAAGAAGCGCTTGGAGCGTGTGGTTGTTAACCCTACTACCAAGAAGCGCCAGCTTGTTCCGCCTAAGCTCGTGCTCGGCTTCCGCCCTGTGGCCAGTGTCAAGGAAAAACTGAAGAATGGAGGTGAAGACTATGAGTAAGATTAGTTTAAGCGACTTGGCGCAGCGCCTGGCAGAGAAGTCGGGAATCAGTCTGCAGGATGCCGAACTGTTTATCAGAAAGATGTTTGATGTTGCCAACGAGGGGCTTCAGTCTGATAAGCTCGTGAAGATGAAGTGGCTGGGTACTTTCAAGGTAATGGCGGTGAAGGATCGTGAAAGCGTGGATGTGAACACGGGCGAACGTATCATCATCGAGGGCCGTGACAAGATTTCCTTCACGCCCGATAATATTCTGAAGGAGATTGTGAACAAGCCTTTCGCCCAGTTTGAGACCGTTGTGGTGAATGATGGTGTTGATTTCGATGAAATCGACAGAAAATTTGAAAATGCTGAAGAGGATGGTCCTGTATCCGATTCTACGTTAGAGAGTGTTCCTGATTCAGAAAATTCTTCCGTGGAATCTTTTGTTGAACAGGATTCTCCTGCAACAAGTGGTGTGATAGATTTTTTGGATGAAGAAAACGATGCTACTGTTAGCGATGAAATGATTGTGATAGGAGAGAAGAGATTGTCTCAGGAAAATGTTGCTGAACCGGAAGAAAAGAAACCGGAAGGATCAGAACCTGCAGCGACAGAACCTGCTGTATTTAAACCTGCAGTATCTGAACCGGAAGAATCTGAATCTGCAACTTCTGAATTGGAAACAAAGGAATCTGAAGTTCCAGCTCAGCATGAAGTTGAGTCTGTTGTTTCTGATGAAGAAAATGAATCGACATTAACAGAGGAAACTCCTATTGCAGAGAAAGTTCCTTCTGGTGAGGATAACTCTATTACAGAAACTCCTATTGTAGAGAAAGTTCCTTCTGATAAGGAAAACTTTACAGAAACTCCTATTGTAGAGAAAGTTCCTTCTGATAAGGAAAACTTTACAGAAACTCCTATTGAAGAGGAAGCTTCTTCAGATGAGGAAACTCCTTCTTCAGATGAGGTAACCGATAAGCGTCATGTTGTTTTGCCTCGTTCTCTAGTTGTTGCTGCGAGCGTAGTATTCCTGGCTATGATAGTAGGCTTTGGTTGGTTTGCTTTTAATTATGGCAAGCTGGCTGCCCAGCGTGATCATCTCGCTCTGCAGTTGGATAATTACCAGCAGGTTCCGACAGAGAAGAAGGCGCCAACCAAGTCTGCTTCAACGCAGGAAGAAATTCTTCGCAAGAAGGCTATCGAGGATAGTGTAAGAATGGCGCAGGCAAGCGAAGCTGTCAAAAAAGTCGAAGATGTCGAGCAGAATATGGATGCGGCGGTTGATAAGCAATCGATTGATGTAAAATCGGCTGAGGCAAAGAAGAATTTGGAAGCCAAGAAACTCGCTGATGCAAAGAAATTCGCTGATGCGAAAAGACAGGTTGAGGCAAAGAAACTTGCAGATGCAAAGAAACAGCAGGAGACTAAAAAGCTTGTAGAAGCTAAGAAGAAAGAAGAAGACAGAAAACAGGCAGAAAAGCATGCTGCCCAGGCAAGCAGCAAATACGATCAGGATGCTCGTGTTCGAACCGGAGCCTATCGTATTATTGGTGTTTCCGAGGTAGTTACGGCAAGAGAAGGACAAACCATCAAGTCGCTCAGCCAAAAGTACTTAGGTCCAGGAATGGAATGTTACGTAGAAGCTCTGAATGGTACTTCCCTGTTGAAACCAGGTCAGAAAGTCAAGATTCCGAAGTTGGAATTGAAGAAAAAGAAATAATTTTAAAGAATTTATTTGAAAATACAAGAGGGTGTGTCATAAGTCTATGACACACCCTCTTTTTCGTTTCTTCATTCGATGAATAATGAAGCATCCTCTTTCGTAAAATACCTTTTGAGATTTTATTTCTTCTCCAATTCCTGAAGGCTTTCCATTTTCTTTGTTTCCAGGAACTCGTAGATTCCGCAGAGATGCTCGCGGACGCGACCATGACCGAATTCGTACACCTTGCTGACCAGACCATCCAGGAAGTCACGGTCGTGACTCACTACAATCAGCGTGCCGTCGAAATCCAGCAGCGCTTGCTTCAGTACATCCTTCGTCTTGAGATCCAGGTGGTTGGTAGGCTCATCGAGAATCAGCAGATTCACCGGCTCCAACAGCAGTTTCAGGATAGCCAGACGGGTTCTTTCTCCACCCGACAAAACCTTTACCTTCTTGGTAGAATCCTCGCCACCAAACATGAATGCACCCAGCAAATCGCGAATCTTATTTCTGATTTCGCCCTTGGCAACATCATCTATCGTCTGGAAAACCGTAAGTTCGCCATCGAGCAGAGAAGCCTGATTCTGAGCAAAATAGCCAATCTGAACATTGTGTCCTAATTCCAGCTTACCCTCGTTCTGAAGCTGACCCATGATGCATTTTACGAGCGTAGATTTACCCTCACCGTTTCTTCCCACGAAGGCAATCTTGTCGCCACGCTCCACGGTAAGATTCACGCCGCTGAATATCTGCTTGTCATCAAATGCCATTGCCACGTCACTCATCTGAACCGGATAGGCTCCGCTTCTCGGACTTGGAGGGAACTTCAGTCTCAGTCGGCTGGTATCCTCCTCGTCCACCTCGATCAGTTCCAGCTTTTCGAGCATCTTCACGCGGCTCTGCACCTGGAATGTCTTCGAATACGTACCCTTGAATCGCTCGATGAAGTCCTTGGTCTCGGCAATCATCTTCTGCTGTTCCTCATATTTCTTCATCTGCTGTTCCCGGCGTTCCTTGCGCAGTTCCAGATACTGGCTGTAGGTAGCCTTGTAGTCGTAGATTCTGCCCATGGTAACCTCGATGGTTCTTGTTGTAATGTCGTCTACGAATTTTCGGTCGTGACTGATCACTACCACCGCTTTCGAACTGTTGATAATGAAGTCTTCGAGCCATCCGATAGATTCGATGTCGAGGTGGTTGGTAGGCTCATCCAGGAGCAGCACGTCTGGCGATTTCAGCAGCAGTTTGGCAAGCTCGATACGCATGCGCCAACCTCCCGAAAACTCGCTGGTAGGGCGGTTGAAGTCAGAGCGTTCGAAGCCCAGACCGAGTAGAGTCTTCTCTACATCCTCCTCGAAGTGGGTCATGTCGATTGCATAGAATTTCTCAGACAATGAAGATACTTTTTCGATGAGCTGCATATAGTCGTCGCTGTCATAATCTGTGCGGGTAGTGAGCTCGTTGTTGATGCGGTCAATCTCCGCCTGCATCTCGTGGAGATGGGCGAACGCCTGGCAGGTTTCCTCGAACACGGTTCTTCCGTCTTCGGTCATCAGATGCTGAGGCAGATAGGCGATGACGCAGTCTTTTGGAGCGGAAACGGAGCCACGTGTGGCTGTTCTCACGCCTGCGATGATCTTGAGCAGGGTACTTTTTCCTGCTCCATTCTTGCCCATCAGGGCTATACGGTCCTTCTCGTTGATCTGAAAGGAAATGTCTTTGAATAGGGTGGTGCCGCCGAATTCTACGGTCAATCCATCTACTGTAATCATATTTTTTCTTTTGTTCTTATTTTATATTATAAATCACTTGAATAACCAAATGCCACACGGCGATGCTCCCTGATGGAAATTTCAGACAGGAGGGTTACCGATGTCCAGAGGGCCAGATCGCTTAGCGTGGCAGGATAGCGGATGCTTCCCGCCGAATCTGCGCTTGCGTTTTTCCTGTAGCGGGGCATATTCATCTCAATGCAGTCTTTATATGTTTCGTCAGATTTTTTTGCTTCTGCAAATTTAGATAAAATTTCTGAATTATAAGCCAGTATAATAAAAAACTTCAATGATTTCCCTCGAATTGTGCGAAATTAGCCTTGTTTTTCGAGAAATCAAGACTGTGGTTTTCACAACCACCCCACAGATGCACTGTGCGGCTTGTGAGAACAAAATCAAGAGCAACCTCCGTTTTGAGAAAGGAATCAAGAGTATCGAGACTTCAGTTCCTAACCAGACGGTTACCGTAAAGTACAATGCCGACAAGACCACTATTCCTTTCTTTTGATTCCTGGTTCAGCAGCCATCATTGGCTTATTCTCTTCAGGCAAAACATACGGCTTGCTGAAGTGGAGTGGAGAAGAATTGGTTGCCGCCTCAATCTCGCCACGCAACCGTTCTTTCAATTTCGTGTTTCTGCTGCTCACAGTCAGATTTCTTACAGCATAGGCGAGGGCTTTGGGCTGACCGATGAGCACGCAGATTTTCTTGGCTCTCGTGATTCCGGTGTAGATGAGGTTGCGCTGAAGCATCACGAAATGAGTCATCAGGATAGGGATGACCACGATGGGATATTCTGAACCCTGACTCTTGTGGATGGTGGTGGCGTAGGCCAATGTCAACTCATCCAGCTCCGCTGCCTCGTATTCAGCTGAATGATCCTCGAAACTCACGGAGATGGTGCGGTCTTCCATATTCACTTTCTCTATGGTTCCGATGTCGCCATTGAATACATTCTTGTCGTAATTATTTCTAATCTGCATTACGCGGTCGCCCAGTTTGTAGGTGGTTCCGCCACGGCTGATTCCCAGATTGGATGTGTTGAGTGCCTGCTGCAGCATCATGTTCAGATTGGCTGCACCTACCACACTTCTCTGCATCGGGGTAAGCACCTGGATGTTACTCTGTGGCTGATTGTAAGCTTTTGGCAGACGATATTTTACAAGATTCACGATTTCCGTAGCCACTTGCTCTGGATCTTCATTCTTGATAAAGAAGAAATCTGTCTGTTTGCCGTTGCTCGTGTCCGGATAATATCCCTGGTTGATGGCGTGGGCACTCATGATGATTCGGCTCGACTGCGCCTGTCGGAAGATGCGGGTGAGTCGGATGACCGGAATTTTCTCTGAGTCGATGATGTCGCGTAGAACGTTTCCGGCTCCCACACTCGGCAGCTGGTCAATGTCGCCCACCAGCACCAGGCGCATGTGCTCCGGAATCGCCTTCATCAGATTATACATCAGGATGATGTCTATCATCGAACACTCATCCACGATCAGCGCATCACCCTCCAGCGGGTTCTCCTCGTTGCGCTTGTATCCGTCCTGCGGATTAAACTCCAGCAGCCGGTGGATGGTCTTGGCTTCCATGCCCGTGGCCTCGCTCATTCGCTTGGAAGCTCTGCCAGTAGGAGCCGCCAGCAGAATCCTCATCCCTGCCGTTTTGTAAGCAGAAATGATACCTTGCGTCGTAGTGGTCTTTCCTGTTCCGGGACCACCCGTCAGCACCATCACTTTAGAGCGTATAGCCTGCTCTATGGCGGCAATCTGCACCTCGTCGTATCTGATGCCTGAAGCCTTTTCTATTGCCTGGATATCGGCCTGCATATTGAAGAGGGTAGGTCCCTGACCGTGCATCAACTCCAGCAGTTTCTTTGCCGTTCCACGTTCTGAATGATAGAAGGGAGGCAGATAGATGGCTTCGTTCTCACGGATGAGATTTTCTGATATGATCATTTCCGCTATGGCTTGTCTGATAGGCTCTTCATCGGCTTCGAGCAGTTTCTTTGCGGCTTCTATAAGCTGTTCTTCTACAGCATAAACGTGACCTTCGTTGGAGAGTTCGTTTAGGGTGTAGCTGATTCCGCTCTTGCATCTTCTCAGATCGTTCTTCTCATAACCCATCTTGCTGGCTATGCTGTCGGCAGTCTTGAAACCAATGCCCCAGATGTCATCGGCAAGACGGTAGGGATTCTCCTTCACGTTGTCGATGCTTTCCTTGCCATACTGTCGGTAGATCTTGGCGGCGTAAGCAGTGCTCACGCCATACTGCTGCAGGAAGATCATCACGTTCTTGATGTCCTTCTGCTTCTCCCAGCTGTCTCGGATTTTCTCCACGCGTTTCTTGCCGATTCCGGCAACCTCGTAGAGTCGTTCGATGTCATCTTCTATTACCTCGATGGTTTCCGTTCCGAATCTCTCTACTATCAGATGTGCAAACTTCGGACCGATGCCTTTCACCAGTCCGCTGCCCAGGTATTTCTCAATTCCATATACGGTGGCAGGCATTACCTCTTCCCAGGTTTCGCAGGCAAACTGCTGTCCGTATCGCTTGTCCATCTTCCAGTCGCCATTGCACAGCAGTACCGCTCCCACTGGAACATCCAGCAGGTTTCCCACCAGGGTAACCAGGTCGGAATATCCCTTCACCTTGACTTTCATCACGGAATATCCGTTCTCCTGATTCTGGTAGGTAATCCGTTCTACCACGCAGCGTATCTTGATCATACCTTCTTCAAAATATTATCTTTCGATGATGTGATTGATAACGATTCCTGCTATAGCCATTCCGAATGTAGCGGTGATGTGGCAGAGTGAGCCGTTGATCTGTGCCTTCGTAGATGTCCATTCGTCCTCTACGAGTCGCTGGTCGCTCATGTTCTGCATCGGCTTTTCCTCGCTGAACACGCACTGGAATTTGCGGCGAGGGAAGGTCTTGTTCTTCTTGAATTTCTTGCGCAGGGCTCTTGCCAGCGGATCGCCATCAACCTTCCAGAACTCAGCCTTCCTCACCATGAAAGGGTCGCGGCGGAGGGCTGCTCCCATCGAAGATACGAAGGTGATTTCCTTCGGAAGAGCAGTGGCACGCAGAATCAGGTCGGCCTTGTCCTTCAGCGAGTCTATGGCGTCGATGATGTAGTCGTATTCCTCCATGTGGAACTCTTCTGCGGTTTCTGCCTGATAGATTTTCTGATAAGCCGTGATGTTGGCTTCAGGGTTGATTTCAAGCAGGCGGTCGCGCAGCGCATCTACCTTTACCTGTCCGATGGTGCGGCTTGTTGCCATCAGCTGGCGGTTGCAGTTGGTCACGCATACGCGGTCGCTATCCACGATGGTGATGTTGCGCACGCCGCTGCGCACCAGTCCCTCAGCGCACCATGAACCCACGCCTCCGATTCCGAAGATGAGGACTCGTGCTTCCTGAATTTTTTCAAGATTATCTTTTCCCAGGAGCAGTTCTGTGCGTCGCTGCATTCCCCGCTCCATTGTTGTGATTTGATTTCCCATTCAATTATCTTTTTTATTATCTTTCAACTTTGCTTTGCGCAATTCAGGTGCAAAGATACAAATAATAATTCGAAAAGTAATCATCCGACTGTTTTTTTGTTTAGAAAGATCTTCCTATTCTTCCACAATCTGCATGATGCGCCTGATGCTTCTGTTGCAATGGTTGATGATGAGCGGAACACGTTCTACCACCACCATGGATGTGTCGAGGCCCAAAGCCTTAGGCTCGTCAATGCCTATCTTGCCGATAAGGGCATAGATGGTCATCAGCAGGTTCTGTTGACGGTTGTCGGAACTCTCCGGGTAATATACGCGGTGGATGATGATGAAGCGGAAGTCGCCAGGTATTCCGTTTTTGCGGAGCGAAGGATAGGTGCTTCTCAAATCCACCTTCCTGTTGGCCACCAGGTCTTCTACCACTTGTCGCAGATAGAGGCTCACCCTAGGCTCAATGCGGAAACCTATGCGCATGGTAACACTGTAGAGGGTGTCGGGAACCAGGGTCTCGCAACTGTACTCCAGCGTGTCAGGAGTATCTGCAAATTCCAGATTGATAAGCCAGTAATGGTCAGCACGCTTGGGCTGCTTGTTGATGATGGAATAGAGTAGCTTGTCATCCACCGCACCTTCCTTGTCGGCATGGTTCACATAAACCAGATTGGATGCGTACTTGGGGATGCTCTCGTCGGCCTTGATATCGGAGATAATCTGATAATAATCATCCAGCGGTTTGGTGCTGATATAATGGCGGCGTATCTTGATGGCGCGGACCCATACATACATCATCAGGAACAGGATTCCGCCAATAAGCATCGTACACCATCCTCCTGCGAGAAACTTTGACAGGTTGGCTGCCAGGAAGATGGCTTCGATGGTGCAGTAGGCACCCATAAACAACATAGTGAAGACTCGAGCCACACCCTTGCTGTGTAGGTAGAAACCGAGCAGAAGGGTGGTCATCAGCATGGTGATGGTGATGGCGAGACCGTAGGCTGCCTCCATGTGCGAGGAGTCGCGGAAGAGCAGGATGATGAGCACCACGCCGATGTACATGGCGAGGTTGATTACCGGGATATAGAGCTGTCCCTTTACATGGGTAGGATGCTTGATTCGCATGCGTGGCCAGAAGTGCAGGTTCATGGCTTCGCTCAATATGGAGAAGGTGCCGCTGATAAGTGCCTGACTGGCAACGATTGCCGCACCCGTGGCCATGATGATGGCAAAAATCAGCATGTTCTGGGGCATGATGGAAAAGAACGGATTCACGGAGGAGGCAGTCTGGATATGGTTCAGCACCCATGCTCCCTGCCCCAGATAGTTGAGGATGAGCATGGCCTTTACGAAAAGCCAGCTGATGGTGATGTTCTTTCTGCCGCAGTGACCCAGGTCGGAGTAAAGAGCCTCAGCACCGGTGGTACAGAGGAACACGGCACCGAGAATCAGGAACCACTCTGGCGATTTTGCCAGCAGCATGGCAGCATAGTAGGGGTTGAAGGCCTTCAGAATCAATGGGTAAGAGGTGATGCTGAAAGCTCCCGTTACGCCCAGCAGCAGGAACCATATCAGCATGAATACTCCGAACGACTTGCCGATGCTCTCTGTGCCAAAGCGTTGCACAAAGAAGATGATGGTGATGATGCCCAGTGTGATGGGGATGACTGGCAGGTGGGGACTGATGCTTTCGAGTCCTTCGATGGCAGTGGTAACCGTGATGGCAGGGGTGATGATTCCATCTGCCAGCAAGGTGCTGGCACCGATGATGGCCAATAAGTAAATCCATTTTCTCTTCATCTTGCGCAACAAGGCGTAGAGGGCGAGGATGCCTCCTTCGCCATTGTTGTCGGCACGCAGTGCCACACATACGTATTTGATGGTGGTCTGCAAGGTGAGTGTCCAGATGATGCACGACAATGCACCCAGAATGGTGCTCTCGTTGATGGCTTCACCCGTGTGCAGGATGGCTTTCATCACGTAGAGTGGGGATGTACCTATATCTCCAAACACGATGCCCAGAGTGATGAGCAGTCCCAGGAAGCCTACTCGATGATGGCAGGCTACTGAACTTTCCGAATTTTCTCTCATATAACTTCTCTTATTTATTTAAAATATTATCCTTTTTAAATGAAGGAGTTATCCTTATTTGAACATAAAATATCCCTTTTTTGATTATAAATTTGGGTGCAAAGGTATGAACATAAGTGGTAAAAGATGATTTGTTTAACAAGATTTATCCGTTTTAACTTTCGTTTTAATTGGCAGTAAATGACTGTTTGGAAGATGTAAAAAAGTGATATTTTTTCGGAGTCAAAAAAAGCCCCATCTACTATCCGAATCTTCATTCATACTGAAATCGGAAAGTAGGTGGGGTTCATCAGATGAAGGTCACCACATTTGATGCTTCGTTATATTTACATATTTACGCAGTTTTGCGATACTCGCTTGGTGTCTTGCCCGTCTGTGCCTTGAAAAAGCGGACGAAGTGCTGAGGATACTCAAAGCCTAGGTGGTGGCTGATTTGTGTGATGGTTAAGGTTTCATCCACAAGTAGTTGGCGGGAAGCCGAAAGCAGTCGGTCGTTGATCAGACTTTTTGCAGTTCTGCCAGTCTCAGTCTTGACTAATTCACCGAAATATTTAGTTGAATAGCAGCATTTGTCGGCAAAGTAGGCTACGGTAGGCAGACCTTCATGCTCCGCCTTCTGGGCAATGTATTCATCGAGCAGAGAGATGAATTTCTTGACCACCGAATGATTTATCTCCTCGCGTGTGATAAACTGCCGGTCGTAGAAGCGCAGACAATAGTTCAGCAGCAACTCGATGTTAGAAACGATGAGTTCACGCGAATGCCTATCTATAGGATGCTCGAGTTCCTGCTTAATCATTGAGAGTACATCACGGAAGATGTTTACCTCGGCAGCGGATAGATGTAGAGCTTCGTTGCTTGTATAGTCGAAGAACTCATAGCGGGAGATGTTCTTGCCAAGCTGGGTGCGGTTGAGCAACTCGGGATGGAAAGCCAATACCGTATATTTGGCAAGCGGAACTCCTGGAATGGGTTCTACTTTAATCGATTGTCCTGGAGCAAACGAGGTTACGGTCATCTCGTCAAAATCATATTCTGTTCTGCCGTATGACAATTTGCACCCCTTGTTTTCCTTCAGGAAGAGGGCATAAAGTCCGTAGTGATGCACAACCTCCTGTATCGGAGCAGTTCTCTCTACACGTGCAATGCTTACCAGAGGATGAAGTGTTTTCACCCCAATGAAGTCATTGAACTCCTGTATCGTATTAAAGAATAATTCCTTCATAATCCTAAGTTTTAACATTTCTTGGGCGCAAAGATACGCACATTCTCCAAAAGAGCTTATACCTGGTTTTCGGAAGATATTACCATTATCGGAGATTTATTCCATTCTTCCATATTTCATTTCCACGCCTTCCTTATCATACTGCTTGCGTTTGCCGGTTGGTGGCTCAATAAGTGTGATGCGAACAACAGCCGTGCGTGATAGGGAACGGGCGATGCTCTGGTCGAAAGCATCCATATGTTGAGGAAGAAAACGTTCACTGATTAGTCTAAGACCATGAATCTTCTCTGCTTCATCTGTCACGATTTCTGCCTTGCCGAATGCAATGGCTGATTTGTATTGCAGGGTGAAACTGCCGTCCTTCGGACCAACCGTAGGCGTACAACGGGTTACAGCTGAAAGGCAAACCTCGGGATGAGCCTTGATAGCCTCCAGTTTCTTGCCTTCCAAGGCACCATGAAAATACCAGTTCACATCATCATCTGATGCGAGTGAAAGAGGTAAACCGTAAGGTTTGCCGTCTTCGTCAATGAAACTTACAGTCATGTACGGAGCCTTGTGCATTACTTCCAATGCCCATTGGCTATCCATTGCTCTTGATTCCTTTCTCATTTTTATCCTAATTAATTTGATTATTTTTATCCTAATAACGCAGCGACCAACCCCAACCATACCATCCATGCCCCGCAAAACAACTACTCTTCGTCTATACGCTCAATTTTGAATATGACTGGTCTTGTTCCGTCAGAACAACAGCATATCATTTCGTTTTCACGCTTCATCCACCCCTTCATGATTGAACCACCTTGCAGTCCGGTGTATATATATCGTGAAATAGCATCCCATGCCTCAGAGCAATGTGGCATTTTCGGACCTCCAGCTACCGTGTTCGGGTCAGCGGATGTTTTGACGAGCGTATTCAATCCTCCATGCCAGAAATGGTCGTTCTCTTCGTCACGCTCAAAGATAAACTCATCGCCAACATTGTAGCATGGACACATTCCTGCTTTAGGGTCGGCGCAATACTTCTCCTGTAGTTCCGGATAGATTTTCTTGTCTATAACGGTCACTTTTACTTTATGCTTCATATTCTTTTTAATTTATTTATTTCCTTTGTACTTAAACACTTTCACCATATCCTTGTCGCCACCCACAAGCTGGCTGCATCTGTTCAGCATTCCGGTGTCAGAGAAACCGCATTTCTCCATGACTCTTCCCGATGCAGGATTGCCTGTAAAATGGTCTGCCCAGATGTTTTCGAAATGCTTCTCGTGGATGCAGTAGTCGAGCATCAGCTTCAAGGCTTCGGTGCAGATTCCCTTGTTCCAATAAGGCTTTCCTACCCAGTAGCCCACCTCGCAGTCGTTTTCTCCGATAGGGATGTTGCTGGTTTCATGGGTGTAGTAGCCGATGCAGCCGATAGCCTCGCCAGTCTCTTTCAACACAATCGCCCATGTCGTTTCATTATGGAAGAATGTCCGGATTATCTCCCGACTTTCCTCAACAGACTTATGTGTCGGCCATCCAGCACGTGGTCCAACATCAGGGTCGGAGGCGTACTTGAAGAGCGCCTCTGCATCTGATTCCTGCCAATATCGAAGTAAAATTCTTTCTGTTTCCATCAGTTTATTTCTATGAAAATTTTCGTTCTTTATGATGTTATTGATTCATGTGTAAATACGCCATCAGCGCAATCTGTATCAGCAGAATGGCAGGAATGCCGTATTTGAATTTCTTGTGCATCGTCTTATGGTGCCAGACTTTCATTCCCATCCATGCCCCGATGCTTCCTCCAAGTACAGCCAGCAGCAAAAGCGTGGCTTCCGAAATGCGCCACTTGGCTTTCTTAGCCTTGTATTTGTCAATGCCGTACACGATGAATGTAACTGCATTGATGGCAAGGAGATAGTAGGCGAGATAACTATGTAATGTGTTCATGCTCAATTTTCTGTTGTTACTTCTTTATTCTAAATAACCGGAAATCCTTAATGACCTTAATGACCGTGACCTTAATGACCGGAAAACGGCCCTAAACATTCATTTGTTTTTTTGATGAAACTGCTTTCTTGTCTTAGCCATTGCTTCCGTAGCCCTATCGTGGGTTTCTATCAGCAATGGGCTTTTATGATATTGCACAATCTTGACCCCGACTGAGTTGTGCCTTTTCTTTTCCTGGATGCATTGGACAATCAAGTCCGGGTTAGCCGACTTTGATGTTGGAGCCTTGTCAAAGTTCTGAATATAGGCAGCGTTGGTCAGGAAGAGTAATATGTAGAAGTATCTTGTGTCATAATTATTTTATCTTCAATGTCCGCAGATATTCCTTCTGCTCAGGCGTGATTCTATAGCTCTCGATAGCCTTCTGGATGGTCTTGTTATGCGTCCAGGCAGTAAGGCGGCGTTGCTCGATGTAGGGAATCGTTGCGTCCCATTGTTTGGCAAGAGCCGTGGCGAAGAACCAGGCTACCATCATTTTTACGTAATACTCTTCGCTCCTTACTGATGCTGGAATTTCAAGATATTCTGCCTTGAAGTCTTTATCCAGGTAATGAGACATAAGTGTCTCTATTCCAAAGCGACAAGTATAAACGTGTGACGATTTACTCCAAGTCTTAATCTTCGCCAACAGTTCCTTCTTGTGTTTGGCAAATACCTTCGGAGACATGATGTCGCAAACTGCCCAGTTGTCCACAAAAGGCAGGAAGGTGTCTGTAAGACGAATGCATTCCTCGTAGTCCTTTACCTCAGAAATGAGGAGACCATGGAGCATATTCTCATCGTAGTACTGGTGAGGAAGCTGATGAAGGAATTCCTTGCATTCTGCCTCCTTTGTAAACTCTTTTGCGAACTTGCGAAGCACGGGCACACGAATGCCTATGAAACTCTCCACAGGCACTCCCGGCGTCAGTTTAGCTTGGAAAGCAGCATACTGCTTATCCTGCATGGCGAACAGTCTTT
>ERZ1034973.690-NODE-690-length-22527-cov-59.941794_pt1 | contig 22527 bp, 21 predicted proteins | sample MGYA00520686_ERZ1034973 | MGnify/ENA primary metagenome ERZ1034973 (study PRJEB33766, sample SAMN09781775) | gut metagenome | biome: gut microbiome | host: Homo sapiens | place: Madagascar | study: EMG produced TPA metagenomics assembly of the PRJNA485056 data... | reverse complement strand
GCCTGCCTGAAAGTTAGGATTCAATACCTTTTTCATAGTTTATATCGGTATTAAATTGCCTTCTTGCACTCACGTAGATATAGATAGGCGAACTTCATCCCGTGTCGGAACCGTGCTCAGTTTTTGACTGCTGACATCTGTATATAAACAAAAAGCAGCAGAAACTCCGGTTAGAAATTTCTGATGCAAAGTTAGGGAATCAAAAAGTGGTTTGAGAGGTTATTTAAATGTTTCAAAGGTCCAAGGAATGATAAGGAATCAAAAGGAATTGATAAGGAAAAAGTCGAGGAATTTAGGCCTTTTTCCCTTGAAAAACTGCAAGAATTAAGCTAAAATTGACAATAGGGCATAAAAAAACGTCAGAAATTCCTTGCCGGCAAGGAATTCTGACGAATTATCGAGGAATTTATGAGGAATAGGTTGATAATAACGAGGAATCAAACGGAAATTCTTCCATACGGCCTATACATTTACGGCTTTATTCCAATTATCTCTTCCTGCTTTATATAAACCATGTGCATAAAGAATTTGCCAAAGAGGGCTCTTGTGCGAATTTTCGAAGTTGGATATTTTCTTGTCCTTGATATACTGAACCGTAATTCTCGTAACAGCAGGATTGCCATTAGCCTCCTTTATCTCTTTGATGTAGGCAATAACATTGACAAGTTGGTTGTCGCTATAGAAATGAGGCTTAAGAGCGTTTATAAGTTCTGCTTCCATACCATTATAGCGTATGATGTCATCAGCCTGTTTGGAGAGCCATTTGTCAGGCTGCTTGATATAACTACACATACAGTCTCTTAGTTCGTCTTGCAGCCTGGAAGAGAGTCGTGACGCAATAAGTTTTAGCATATTCTTATGGTCAGCCTCTTTAGGAACTGTTTTTAGCAAGTCAAGAGCCCAATATTTATAATGGTCATTCACGCTGAAGCAGATAAAGATGATATAAGCCGTAAAAACAATAATTACGGATGCAGCCAGCTTTGCGTCAACATTCTCAAGACTGTCATCATAGTTGCGCAGTTGGCATAAAAGATTGTCGTAGGCATTCGGGAAATCAAAGTCGGTAGACTGTCTTCTGATTTCATCCAAAAGCGATACAGATTCGATATAAATCTCGGTTGTAGAGAACCGCATGACATTCATACGGCTCTCAAATTGTTTGCAACTGGAGTCTACAACCCTCAGAACGACGTCGTCCTTTAGAGTGTCGTGTATGAGGTTAATTGAGTTTTGCGGGAGGCGTTGTTTCATCTTCAGTTTTCTTTATGTCTCTAATGCAGTCGTCAAGCCATTTCAGCAGCTCGTAGTCGTCCTTGTTGGTGGAAACCGTGGTTCTTAGCTGAAAACGTTCTATAGCCATGTGTGGCAAGAAATACATGGGCACAACCTCGTCGTTTAGGCACAACACTCCGCTTTTGCCCATCTTCACCTTGACCTCGCATTGCTTCTTGGTCATCATCTGGTTGATATTAAACATAGTGTCGATGGAGTTCTTGATGCTCTGTTCGCTTGCGTCTTTTGCGAATTTGTTTCCCATGAAAAACTCCTTGGCCTCGTTGTCTTCCGATTCCTGTATCAGACCGTTGATATTGTCGTTGCGCGAGAAGTCGGCAAACGTGTCCTTCTCCTTGTCGCGTTTGGCAGTAAGGCAGATTTGCGAGACATAATCGTCGTTTTCGCGGCAACGTCTTTTCACCACATCCCATGCCAACGCTTGCATGTAGATGGCTTCAAACTGAATGGTGTAACCATAGGGCTTGAGCATTCGGTTGAAGTTGGTGGCAAGAATCTTTGTAATTCGGTTTAAGTTGCCATTGAAGGCCGCATAGTTCTTCTCAATAGCCACATACTGCACACCAGGCTGATTGTGAAAAATCAGATGGCAAAACGGGTACGAAGGCTCCGTCTTGTCCGCGTAGTCGTCAATATTGTTGGTAGCGGTACCTGTAGGCAAGGTTATCTTTACGTCCTTGTCGTCGTTGAGTCGATACACTATGATGTCGTCGCATTTGGTAATGACGTCATTTCGCAAAGTCACCTCGCCGTTACCTTTCTTCATATAAATCTTCAATTTCTCTCCAGCGACAAAAATGTCGCCAAAGAGACTTTGAATCTTGTCGTTATCCACTCGTTTGTCTGGTGTAGAATCAGGGTCTTCGTTGAACGAATACCTGAAGAAAACGTATTTTTTCTGCTTCATAGTTTTTTCTGTATTTTGCTCCATGTTCTTAACTGAAAAGAATCAGGAGATTTTTTGTTTAGATTTAAGGGTTATTCAGTATTCCCAATATGTTCCACAAAGTTAGCAGTTTTATTTTATTTGCTGTTACGATGTGTATAAAAAGTGATGAAAAATTTTGCGCCTTAAAGATTGTTAATTATAAATGCTAATCCTCATCCGTCGGAAACCACTTTACAGTATATAATGTATTTATGAGAATACGCCCCGAAGGGCAGCTGTAATATTCCATTGTTTTTACAGTTGCCCTTCTTGCTTAGGCAAGCGGCCGAGCCGAGTTCAAGGCGCGTTGGTGGGTTTTTGTATCCGTTTACCTTCCATCTAATCTTTTTTTATTGCATAACCCAAGTGTATTTACAGAAATATGAGTAACTTTGCATAAATAAATCAGAAAAAAACTAAAGTTGAAATAATCATGGCAACGGTTTATATCGTGTAAACAAGAAAGGTTTGTTTAATGTTCCTTGCGGAAAGTATATGCAACCACAAATTTGTATTAACTAAAGACTAAGGATTATGGCTAAGATAAAAGTTGAAAATACAGAAATATCTGTTGTTAGTGTGCAAAACGAGGATTATATCTCTTTGACAGATATGGCACATAGCCAAATGCAGGAACACATAATTTTCAGATGGATGAGCCTTAAAAGTACAATAGAATATCTCGGTGAATGGGAAATGCTATATAATCCGAATTTTAATTGTACCGAATTCGATACAATTAGAAATGCAGCAGGAAGCAACAACTTCGTACTTTCTGTGAAAGCTTGGATTCAAAGAACAGGTGCAATAGGCATCATAGCAAAAGCTGGCCGATATGGTGGAACTTATGCTCATCGAGACATTGCGTACCACTTTGGAATGTGGATTAGTCCTCGTTTCCAACTTTTATTAGTAAAAGAGTATCAACGTCTTAAATCTGATGAGCAGAAACAATTGGCATGGTCTGCTAAGCGTGAACTGTCAAAAATAAACTATCGCATTCATACAGATGCAATCAAGGAAAATCTTATTCCAAACGAGGTGACACGTGAACAAGCAGCTATGAAGTATGCCGATGAAGCCGATGTTCTCAACATAGCTATGTTTGGTATGACGGCAAGGCAATGGCGTGAACAGAATCCCGATAAGAAAGGTAACATTCGTGATTATGCCAATATAAATGAGCTAATCTGCTTATCGAACATGGAGAATCTAAATGCTGTGTTTATTAACGATGGTATGGCACAATCTGAACGGCTCATCAAACTGAATCAGATTGCTATCCAACAAATGAAAATCCTCGAAGATACTGGAGGCAGAAATTTATTGAAGTAAAGACGATTATGGGGCAGCAGAAATATACACAGGCACAACAAGTGATAGATACTCTTCGCAAAACAGGAGGGTATGCTACGCTTGGTGATTTGTATCATCTCGTAGATACAAAATCGTGGGCTACTAAGACTCCTAACGAATCAATCCGAAGAATTGTGCAGCAATCTAACGAAATATTTAAAATACAGCCAGGTCTTTGGGCATTGGAGGAATGTCGTGAAGAAGTGATGCGCAAATTCGACATCTGCCCGAAGGAAGAAAAGAGCATTGAGCAATTTACACATGGTTACTATCAAGGACTTATTATAGAGATAGGCAACATGAAACATTATGCGACCTATGTCCCTGCGCAAGACCAAAACCGCAAGTTTCTTGAAAAGCCCCTGAAAGATATTTGCACCACAATCCATATTCCCGATTTTTCATACGAGAATCTTACAGACAGGGCAAGGACCGTGGATGTCATTTGGTTCAATGAGCGCAAAATGCCAAATAGCTTCTTTGAAGTGGAGCATTCGACAGACATTCAAAACTCAATCACTAAGTTTTGTGATTTACAAGATTTCAATAGCCGCTTTTTGATTGTTGCACCTCAGAATCGCAAGGAACAATTTGACAAAGTGATGAGCAGGACTGCTTTCAAAGAGGTGAAAGAGCGTGTTGCTTTCCATAGTTATGAGAGTATCTATAAGCAATATGAACTAATGTGTATAGCAAGAGCAAGCGAGGGATTTATCTAATTTTCGAGATCAATTGTTAACAATGTAACAATTTGTAAAAATAGTTAAGTACCTTACTCTTATGTATTTGTGAATATTTGAAATGATCTTTTTTGATCACAAAAGTCAAACTATGATCTTTTTGGGTTTTCTAAAGTATTTTGATATACTTTTGCACCCAATATGGATTATCAGATACAAATAACAGAAAGATTACAACACTTGGAAACCGTTTCTGCAGCCTCGGAAACCGAAGCTGTAGAATTGGTGCGCAAATATTATAAGGAAGAAAGGATAATACTTGATCCTGAAAATCTTGCAGATGTTGATTTCGTAGTCGAAAACCCAAAACAAAGATTATATTACAAATCCCCCAACAACGATTTTCTTCTTGCCCATGGCGATTGCTTTAAGCTGCTTAAGGAGTTTTCATTCGAGTTCGACATGATATTTGCCGATCCTCCTTATTTCCTATCCAATGGTGGCATAAGCCTACAGAGCGGAAAGGTGGTATGTGTGGACAAAGGCGAATGGGACAAGGGTAAGACTCCCGAGGAGATGAAGGCGTACAACATGGAGTGGCTTCGTTTGTGTCGGGACAAACTGAAGGATAATGGAACTATATGGATTTCGGGGACATACCATAATATTTTCTCTGTGGCAAACTGTCTTACGGAACTTGGCTACAAGATTCTGAACGTTATCACATGGCAGAAGACAAATCCTCCTGTCAATATCTCGTGCCGTTTCTTCACTTATTCAACTGAGTTTATTATCTGGGCGAGGAAGTGCAAGAAGGTGCCTCACAAGTATAACTACAAGTTGATGAAAAGGCTGAATGATGATAAGCAGATGACTGATGTGTGGCGACTGCCGGCTATAGGGCGTTGGGAGAAGTCGTGTGGCAAGCATCCTACGCAGAAGCCTCTGTCGGTTTTGACTCGTATCATACTGTCTTGTACGGACAAGGGCGACTGGATTCTCGACCCGTTCAGCGGAAGCTCTACAACTGGTATTGCAGCCAACCTTTGCGAGCGCAAGTTTGCTGGCATCGAGCAATCAGAAGAGTTCTGCCAGATGAGTAGGGCACGACGTGAGGAACTTGATTTGGCTGGCGTAAAAGCTGATTGGAAGCGACACATAACAGACTTCAAGGTTTTAAAATCTCTGGGGAGTCTAAATTTGACAGACGTAGACGATTGTGGTGGCGATAACGTTTCAGACAATACAGAGCTTAAATACGGCTTATTGCCATTCGATAGCAACTAAATACTAAAATGATGTATGTGCAGTATTGGCAGATAGTGTAGATGCCACAGCCTATTGGAGAAAACTAAAGCAACGATTGAAAGCGGAAGGAAATGAAACCGTGACAAATTATCACGGTTTGAAGTTGCAGGCTATAGATGGTAAAATGCTTCAAACAGATTGGAACATACCGCTATACAACTAAGGATGGTATGATGAAAACCGTACCTGCAATTGATATCTTTGACAAATAGAAAAGCAAGAATAAAAATCGGGCAATTCGTCGGACAGTTGCAGCATCTTTATATGCACCAACTTCTCGGAAAATCTGCCTTTCCACTTGGCCTCTTCAATTTTATGTATATTGCCAATCCTATGAATAAAATAATACATATGAAAGCCATATTTACATTATAATATATTTAGAGTTTATGATTGAATTTTTATCATATCCACCACTTCCTCATCCGCCGGAAGCCACTTCACGGAGCTTAGCTCGTCGCGCGTGAGCCATTTGGCGGCTTCGTGCTCGAGTAGGGTGAGGCTGCCGCTTTTCACCTTGCAGATGTAGCAATACATGGTGAGGTGGAAGTTAGGGTAGTTATCCTATAGCTTTATATTGACTTGCAAAGGCGTAGGTGGCTTCCGACATTGGTATGTTAAGATGCCATACTATCCTTACCTTTCCGCAAGAAAAAAATCTCAAAAAACACCCCGAAGGTCGCTCGTTAAAGTAATGAGAAGGATTTTCTTATCCTTCCTGTTGACGTTTGCTCTTGTCATTCTAACACGCTCTCAAGCCACCCTTGTTTATAAGAACCTTAACTGTCTTGAGATTAACCTTTCGAACCAGACACTTGAATCTGTGGAGAAGTTTCTGCTAGAGGAGAATACAGATAGGATTTGGTTTAACAACCAAGAGTATTATGAGCGAATAACAGAATTGGACAAAAGTATTCGGGGCGTGTAATAATATTCCATTTAAATAGGCTGCTTGCGTGGTACGGTTCGGAGACCGTACCTCCTACAGATACCGCAAGCAACGAGCGTTGGGCAAAACCAAACCTCATGTTCTCGTCTCACGCAAACAAGCCTTCACACTTCATCTCATGTTCTCATATTCTCCTGTCTTAATAAAAACATGTTCTTATGTCTTCAAAAACATGTTCTTCTGTTCTATTGTCTTTCAAAAAACAATGCATGGTTAGGTGGAAGTTGGGGTAGTCGTGGTCAACTGTTGTTAGCTAACTTTCCACGGAGATTATTGCTGCCTGCCAAAAGTTTCTTCTTTCCGAAGACTTTTGGCGGCATCAACATTTTTTTTAACTAAACGCTTGCTGCGTTTTTAGAAATTTTACGTATATATTCTTGTAGCGTATGTTTTTAACGCATATCTTTGCAAACAGTATATGAAACGTGTGTCAGACTTTCGTTTTTGCATATAAATGATAGAAATGATGACAAAATAAAACTTATAACCTATCTATTAATTTTAAAAAAACAAGTATTATGATTAAAAAATCTTTTATCTCGTTTCTTTTCGCCCTGGTAGCTTTTGGTTTTACAGCTTGCGACAGCGACGACAACAATGGACAGGTACGGGTGCCCAACGGCGCCAAGCCATCAAAAGAATTTAAGATTGGCAATTGCGACAAAGAAGAGTATGCCGACGATGCCGTCAAACTGAACGTGAAATCGTGGGGCAACGGAGGTATTGCACAGGAGTTCGCCTCGATAGAACTTTTTGCCGACGGCCACTTCCTCATCACCAGTACGAAAGCCGCCACGATGCCTAAGAGCAAGGTGGGCGTGACACGAGCTGCAGACGGGTCGACTATGTTCAAGAAGAACGGCGGCAAGCCGCTACAGACACGCGCCACAGATGCCAGCGGAACGATTATTATCGACAACGGCCTCTACACCTATGGTAAATACACACGCGTTAAGGAGGGTGTGTACCAGCTGAGCAACAACACTAAGATTGAGATTAAGGACGGCAGTTTGACAGGTTATACCACAGTTACCTACACCAACAGTCTCGGCAAACCTATTACAATTACCGTTACCATCGACGTAACCAACAAGCAGGACGACATCGTACGCCATATCTGCCGTTCGTGGAGAATGGATAGCGCTGAGAACTGGTTGCTCGCGGGCGACGTGACGATTGGGTATGGCAAGCAATGGCTCGACAACGGACGTGTTATGCAGCATACTACGCTCACTCAGGAGGGCAAGAACATGGGCTTCGACAAGGACGACCTTATTGAGGACGATGATGACTACTGCTACCGCGTGATATTCTCGCCGTGCGGCACCTTTGTTTGCTTCTACATCGACGGCGATGTGGAAATTGGTACTTGGGAGTGGACCGACACTAACAATGGCGTATTGCGTTGCTGGGAGACGTTCGACTGGGACGATGACGACGACGATGATGATGATGACGACGATTTCGCAGACATGACTGTGCGTTTCGAAGGCAAGCAGATGCGCATCTACGGCGACTTCATGGACAAAGAGGACAACATTATCTTCCGCACGTTGTCTGTAGCTACATTTAGCGCAAAGTATTAAAAGGCTTGTATGTGTTCATATTTATCTTTATATATGAGCGGCAATCAGTAGGAGGGTATGGCATCCCTGCCATACCCACTCTGCCATGATTGTACAGCCAATTTAGTGGGTATGGCAAGGATGCCATACCCTCCTACTATATGAAAAGATTATTCTGAACTGTTACTTAGTAATGATGATTTGTATTCGACTTGGTGCTGCGGAGGCCGGAGACCTCCGCTACTTATAGGTTCATAATTGAATCACTCCAAATGTTGGACGAGCCTCTCTTTTCCCTTTTCTCTTAACTATTGGATTCTTCACTCTTCACTTTTCCCTCTTCACTTAACAAGCTATTGGATTCTTCACTTTTCACTCTTCACTTAATAAACTATTAGATTCTTCACTTTTCACTTTTCACTTAAACTCCCTCTTCACTTAACAAGCATCAAGTCGCTCATAACCGTATCGCTCACAAAGAGGCCTTTTCTTGTCAGTCGCAAATGGTTGTTGCACAGTTCAATAGTGCCGTTGTTTAAACTATCGGTTGCAGACTGTAGAGCGTAGCGTTTGTGCTCGTCGGAGAGGGCTTCGAGGTCAAGTCCCTCGACGGTTCGCATGGCTGTAGTAACGAGGTCGTTGTAATGGGTGTCGGCATCAATCTCCTCGTGCTCGGCAGGCAACGAACCGCCCTCAATCGCCAGCATGTATTGTTGCAGATTGTCGATATTCCACGATCTGCGCTTGCCGTTGTACGAGTGGGCCGAGGCTCCAAAGCCCATGTAGGGCACGTCGCGCCAGTAGCTGCTGTTGTGGATAGAGCGATAGCCAGGCTTGGCAAAATTGCTTATCTCGTAATGTTCGTAGCCATGCGCGGCAAGAAGGTCGATCAACGTGGAGTACATCAGCAGATAGGTATCCTCGTCAATCTGTTTGACATTGCCGTCTTGCAGCATGCGATAGAGAGGGGTGCCCTCCTCGTACATCAGACAATAGGCCGAGATGTGGTTGGGCTCAAGGCTGAGAGCCGTCGTTATGTCGCGCGTCCAGTCGTCGATGTTCTCGTCGGGAAATCCAAACATCAGGTCGATGCTGATATTATCGATTCCAGCCTGGCGAATGATTTGACAAGCCTCCATAGCCTGGCGTGCCGAATGGCGGCGGCGAAGGAAATGTAGGCGCTTGTCGTCGAAGCTCTGCACGCCCATGCTGATACGGTTGACGCCCAACGACCTTAGGGCCGAGACGTATTGGGGCGTAACGTCGTCGGGATTCATCTCCACGGTTATCTCGCGCACGTCGCCCGGATACACCTGCTGCACATGTAGCAATATCTGCTCCATGTCGGAGATGTGTAGAACCGACGGGGTGCCGCCACCCAGGTAGATGGTGTCGGTATTGTGTGGACCAAGACAGGCCTCGGACTTACTTCGGAGGTCCATCTCGCGCAAGAGTGCCTGGGTGTAGCGCTTGCTAAGCTCGGCACGTGTGGTGCTGTAGAATCCGCAATACACGCAACGGCTCTTGCAAAAGGGGATGTGTATGTAAATGCCTTTTTTCATTTGCTTGTCATTATATAAGGTGAAAACCACTTCTGGTGGATTTTTTGTATTGCAAAATTACTAATAAAGTTTAAAATCTTATCATAAATCAATCGTTTTCTTTGGTATTGTGTTGCCAAATGTCTAACTTAGTAGTCGGATAGACACCCACCCCAAAGTCAATCCGCCATGAACAATTAATATTAACCATTTAAAACCTGAATTTTATGAGGGTCTATCAAACAAATGAGATTAAGAACATTGCCCTTCTTGGCAGTGCGGGTAGCGGCAAGACCACCCTTGCCGAGTCTATGCTTTTCGGTAGCGGAATAATCAAGCGCCGTGGAACGGTAGAAGCACACAATACTGTGAGCGACTACTTCCCTGTGGAGCACGAATATGGCTATTCGGTATTTCCTACCGTTTTCCATGTAGAATGGAACAACAAGAAATTGAATATTATAGACTGTCCGGGTAGCGATGATTTTATTGGTGGAGCCATCACAGCCCTGAACGTAACCGACCAGGCCGTTATCCTGATAAACGGACAATATGGCCCTGAGGTTGGCACACAAAACAACTTCCGTTATACGGAGAAACTTCACAAGCCTGTAATCTTCCTCGTGAACCAGCTGGATTCGGACAAGTGCGACTTTGACAACATTATTGCCAACATGCAGTCGATTTACGGTCAGAAGTGCGTGCAGATTCAATATCCTGTGAGCACGGGCGCCGGATTCAACGCCATCATCGACGTGCTGCTGATGAAGATGTACACTTGGAGTCCTGATGGAGGTATGCCTACCATAGTGGACATCCCTGAGGAGGAAATGGAGAAGGCACACGAGCTGCACAAGACTCTGGTAGAGGCAGCTGCCGAGAACGACGAGACTCTGATGGAGAAATTCTTTGAGGAGGAGACTCTTACAGAGGACGAGTTGCGCGAGGGCATTCGCAAGGGACTTGTTACACGCTCTATTTTCCCCGTGTTCTGCGTTTGCGCAGGCAAGGACATGGGCGTAAGACGACTGATGGAGTTCTTGGGCAACGTTGTACCTTTCGTAAGCGAGATGCCTAAGCTTCACAACACACGCGGCGAGGAAATCACCCCTGATTCGAACGGTCCGGAGTCTGTATACTTCTTCAAGACTGGTTTGGAACCACATATTGGTGAGGTAAGCTACTTTAAGGTTATGAGCGGTAAGATTAAGTCGGGCGACGACCTGACCAACTCTGACCGCGGCTCGAAGGAGCGTATCGGCCAAATCTATGCTTGTGCCGGAGCAAACCGCATTCCGGTGGACGAGCTTGTTGCAGGCGACATCGGCTGCACAGTTAAGCTGAAAGATGTAAAGACAGGAAACACCCTAAACGGAAAGGATTGCGAATGGCGTTTCGACTTCATCAAATATCCTAACCCGAAGTTCTCTCGCGCTATTAAGGCCATTAATACCGCAGAGACCGAGAAACTGATGGCTGCGTTGCTGAGAATGCACCAGGAAGACCCAACATGGCTGGTAGAACAGAGCAAGGAGCTGAGACAGACCATCGTTAGAGGCCAAGGCGAATTCCACCTGAGAACCCTGAAGTGGCGCCTGGAGAACAACGAGAAGCTGCAGGTTAAGTTTGAGCCTACACGCATCCCATATCGCGAAACCATTACAAAGATGGCACGTGCCGAGTACAGACACAAGAAACAGTCGGGTGGTGCCGGACAGTTTGGCGAGGTGCATCTCATTATCGAGCCTTATGCTGAGGGAATGCCCGACCCGACATCTTACAAGATCAACGGTCAGGAATTCAAGATCAACATCAAGGGTAGGGAAGAGGTTAGCCTTGAATGGGGCGGCAAGCTGGTCTTCATCAACTCGGTTGTTGGCGGAGCTATCGACACACGCTTTATGCCTGCCATATTGAAGGGTATTATGGACCGCATGGAGCATGGTCCGCTTACGGGCAGCTACGCACGCGACGTAAGAGTGATTGTGTACGACGGCAAGATGCACCCGGTTGACTCTAACGAGCTATCGTTCATGCTTGCAGCCCGCAACGCGTTCTCGGCAGCATTCAAGGAGGCTGGTCCTAAGATTCTTGAGCCTATATACGACCTCGAGGTTTATGTGCCTTCCGACTATATGGGCGACGTGATGAGCGACCTTCAGGGACGCCGCGCCTTGATTATGGGTATGGATAGCGAGGCTGGTTATCAGAAGCTTCAGGCTAAGATTCCTTTGAAGGAACTAAGCAACTACTCTATCTCGTTGAGTAGCTTGACAGGCGGTAGAGCCTCGTTTACAACCAAGTTTGCAAGCTACGAGCTTGTTCCTAACGATTTGCAGCAGAAGCTTATCGAGGAGCATGCCGCAGAGACAACAGAAGAGGAATAATTGTATATTTCAATTTCGCAAGCGAAAGGAGTTATCGGATATTATCGGAAGATAACTCGCTTCGCTCATGAATATAATAGACATTGGTAGACAGACGGTTCGGAATAGGGAGTACTTGTTTCGAACCGTCTTTTTTTTGAAAGACATTATACTATTCACTTTTCACTTAGCAATTGGATTATTCACTTTTCACTTAACTATTGGATTTTTCACTTTTAACTTTTCCCTTAACTATTGGATTCTTCGTTCTTAACTCTTCACTTAACCTTTGCAATACAAAAAATATTTAAATCCTTTGTTCTTTCTTCTTTTTGCAGTAACTTTGCATATATGAAAAGAAATATATGTAAAATTATGATGGCTCTTTTGGGCCTAATATTCTTCACCCCGTCGTATGCTCAAAATTATAATGTGCAATGTGAGGACACTTGCTCGCATGTGCATGGCATAGATCTTAGCCATTATCAAGGCGAGGTTTTTTGGGAGGCTATAGGCGACAACTCAAAGATGGCTTATGTTTATCTTAAGGCTACCGAGGGCGGAGACCGTATAGACGACATGTACGAACAGAACATAGAACTGGCACACAAGTATGGCTTGAAGGTAGGGTCGTACCACTTCTTTCGTCCTAAGACAGATCTGACCAAACAGCTTAAGAACTTCAAGGCCCAATGCCGCCCGCATCAGCAAGACCTTATACCAATGATTGATGTAGAGGTAAAACAAGGATTGGGAACAGAGGCTTTCTGCGACTCGCTGCTGAAGTTTCTGGACATGGTTGAGGTGGCTTATCATCAGAAACCATTGGTTTATACAGGCACCAATTTCTACAATCGCTATCTTGCCGGCAAACTTAATGGCTACAAGCTTATGATAGCACAATATTCGGCCAACGAGCCTGTCTTGATCGACGATAACGACTATCTGCTGTGGCAATATACTGGTAAGGGCCATATCGACGGCATTAGGGGATATGTGGACAAGAGCCGATTTATGGGTCGTCATGGTCTGCGCGAACTGCGCTTTATGCGACACCATAGGTAGGCGAGCAAGAATAGGGTAGAGAAGGATAAAAAAAGAAATACATAAAAAAAATTAAATACTAATGGCAATTATAAAATGTCCGGAGTGTGGTCACGAGATTAGTGACAAGGCTCCATTTTGCCCTTCCTGCGGCGTGGCCATAGCAGGTAAGGTGGTTGAGTGTCCGAAGTGCGGAAAAGTTTATTTCTCCGAACTGTCTGAATGTCCACAATGTCATTATAAGAGACCGGTGGCAGACAAAACGCCAATTGTAGAAAATAATAATGCCGTAAATACTCAGGAAACGGAAAAAACTACCGAGGTTGAAATTGTGAAACCTAAGGAGGCTGAAAAACAAGTATCCTTGGCAGCTGACAATCAGGAATCTAAGGGCGTTGAGAACAACGAACGTTCTGCAAGCGCTAATAACGAGCAGCCTGTTGGCGCCAACAATCCTGAAGAGGCGAGCGACGAGAGCTTGAAGACTCCACGAAATTCTTCGCGCAACAACAAGATTATTATTGGGGCCGTGGTGGCTATAGTGGCCGTGGTTATAGGCATAGGCTGCTACTTCTACTATAGTATACAGTCGGACAAGGAGTTGCAGGCTTACAACTATGCCATGGCAAGCAACGATCCGCAGGTTCTACAATCGTATCTTGATCAATATTCGGATGCTCCAGAAGCTCATCTTGACAGCATTCAGTCGCATCTCGACTTGATAAAGAAGACGCAGCAGGACTGGACAAACGTGATGATAAGCAACTCGAAGAGCGCGCTTGAAGACTATATCGCACAGCATCCGGATTCTCCGTACAAGGCAATAGCAATACATAAAATTGACTCGATAGACTGGCAGACCGCCCAGCAACAGAACACGGTTGAGGCATTAGAACTTTATATCGAACAACATTCTGACGGAGAGCATGTTGAGGATGCCAACCAGATGATTAACTCGCTGAATTCGAAGACAATACAGCCCGAGGAACGTCTGATGGTAAACAGCATCTACGGCGGATTCTTAAAGAGTTTGGGCGACAAGGACGAGGAAGCCTTGACAAGTTTCGTTAATCCGTTGTTGACCAATTTCCTTGGAAAAACCAACGCCACAAGAAGCGACGTAGTAACGTTTATGCATAAAATCTACAAGAGCGATGTGAAGTCGATGGCTTGGAAATCGCTTGGCGACTACACAATAAACAAAAAGAATGTGGGAGCCAACCAATACGAATACTCGGTGGCTTTCTCGGCAATTCAAACCATTGTTGGTCAAGACGACAACGCAACTGAGGTAAGATATAAAATTACATCTACATTGAATAATGAAGGCAGAATATCTGACTTCAACATGATAAGACTTGCTGAATAAAACAAAATAATTATAGCTCGTTGGCTGATTAAAAATAATCAGCTAACGGGCTATTCTTAAATAATCGTAATCACCATTATGATAAATAGGGTTGATTTATAATTATAAATCCATAAACGCAATCGCCCTATTGTTCATGTATTATTATTCGCGTCATCTGGCGCCACACTCTAAACAAACACTTGTTCCGTCAGAATAAACCACGACGTCATCGCTTCCACAATTGTAACATCTTCTAGTTTCTTCCATAATTGTAACATCTTCTATTTCTTCCATAATGTTAGTCTTTTAATAATGATGCGACAATGGTAATGGAGATTATTTGTGATTTTATTAGTATCTTTGCAGAAGATAAGCTGCATCTCAGCAAAATATTCAAGCAAGCTTGATATTATGCATTCGATTTGCATTATCTTTGCATAAAAATCAAAAACGACAATCACAGAACAATATGATTACAGTTGATGGACTTACCGTCGAGTTTGGCGGAACCACCCTATTCAAGGACATTTCCTTCCAAATAAACGAGAAGGACCGTATAGCTCTTATGGGCAAGAATGGAGCTGGCAAGAGCACGTTGCTGAAGATTATAGCAGGCGTGCGCAAGCCTACACGCGGCTCGGTTTCGGCTCCTAAGGATTGTGTAGTGGCCTATCTGCCCCAGCACCTTATGACCGAAGACGGACGTACCGTGTTCGACGAGACGTGCCAGGCATTTGCTCATCTGCACGAGATTCAGGCCGAGATAGACCGCATAAACAATGAGCTTACAACACGTACCGACTACGAGAGCGACGAATACATGCAGCTGATAGAGAAGGTGTCGAGCTTATCAGAGAAATTCTATGCCATAGACATGACACACTTTGAGGAGGACGTGGAGAAGACGTTGCTGGGCTTGGGATTCGAGCGTAAGGACTTCAATCGCCCTACAAGCGAGTTCTCGGGAGGTTGGCGCATGCGAATAGAACTGGCCAAGCTGCTGCTTAAATCGCCCGACGTGCTTCTGCTCGACGAGCCTACCAACCACCTGGACATCGAGTCGATAGGATGGCTTGAGGACTTTATCATCAACAGCTCAAAGGCTGTGGTAGTAATTAGTCACGACCGTAAGTTTGTGGACAACATCACCACACGAACCATCGAGGTGACCATGGGCCGCATTTACGACTACAAGACTACATACAGCCAGTATCTGGAACTGCGCAAGGAACGACGCGAACAACAGATGAAGAAGTATGAGGAGCAGCAGAAGATGATTGCCGAGACAAAGGACTTTATCGAGCGATTCAAGGGCACCTACTCTAAGACCTTTCAGGTGCAAAGCCGCGTGAAGATGCTTGAGAAACTGGAGCTGATTGAGGTAGACGAGGAGGACACAAGTCACCTAAGACTTAAATTCCCGCCAAGTCCGCGAAGCGGAGCCTACCCCGTTCAGTTGAGCGACGTGGCCATGGCTTTCGACGGCAAGCAGATATTCGGCGGCGTGAACCTTACTGTGGAGCGTGGCGACAAGATTGCCTTTGTTGGCAGAAACGGCGAGGGTAAGTCGACTCTCGTGAAATGCATCATGGGACAGTTGCATAACCAGGGCAAACTGGAGCTGGGACATAACGTACAGATAGGATATTTTGCGCAGAACCAGGCTTCGTTACTGGATGGCGAGTTGACCGTTTTCCAGACCATCGACGACGTGGCCAAGGGCGAGATTCGCAACAAGATACGCGATCTGCTGGGCGCATTTATGTTTGGTGGCGAGGACTCTACTAAGAAGGTTAAGGTGTTGTCGGGAGGCGAACGCACACGTCTTGCTATACTAAAGCTGCTGTTGGAACCCGTAAACCTACTGATACTCGACGAGCCTACCAATCACCTCGACCTAAAGACTAAGGACGTGCTGAAGCAAGCACTTATGGACTTTGACGGCACCCTGATAGTGGTAAGCCACGACCGCGACTTCCTCGACGGACTTGTAAGCAAGGTGTACGAGTTTGGACATGGCAAGGTGCGCGAACACTTGTGCGGAATCTACGAGTACCTGGAATCGAAGAAAATGGAGAGTCTGCAGGAACTAGAAAAAAAGTGAAAAGTGAAGAGGGAAAAGTGAAAAATCCAATTGCTAAGTGAAAAGTGAAATGTGAAAAGGGAAAAGTGAAAAATCCAATTGCTAAGTGAAATGTAGGAGGTACGATATGAAAAAGGTTGTTGTAGCCTTCGACTCCTTCAAGGGCTGCATCTCGGCACACGAGGCCTGTAAGGCTGCCTCAAAAGGAATACGAACGGTATTGCCAGGGGCAAATGTTGTTGAGATTGCGTTGAGCGATGGTGGCGAAGGATTGGTGAAATGCGTACAGCAGATATTGCCTACGCAGAGCGTGTCAATAGATGTACACGGACCGCTTATGACGAAGCTTAAGGCTGAATATGCCATGTCTATGGACGGCAAGACTGCCTATATGGAAATGGCTACGGCAAGCGGGCTGATGCTTGTGCCTATAGACCAACGCGACCCTACTAAAACCACTACCTATGGCGTTGGAGAAATGGTGGCCGACGCCTTAAAGCGAGGATGCCAAAAGATAGTGATGGGCATTGGCGGAAGTGCCACTTGCGATGGCGGGCGCGGAATGGTTGAAGCACTAAGGGATAAGGGTTGTCTTGAGAAAAGGAACTACAAGGATATTTATCATAATGACCACGTAGACCTTATGCAAAAAGGTAACGAATGTCTTGCCCAGAAATGCAAGTTTATTGTGGCATGCGACGTAAACAATCCACTATACGGCGAGAACGGGGCTGCATACATCTTTGCACCACAAAAGGGAGCCACAAAAGAGCAAGTTTTGTGGCTTGACGAGCAGCTGCGAACCTTTGCCAAAGAAACCGAACAAGCAGGACTTGCCACACCCGAACTTGCAAACCACCCTGGAGCAGGCGCGGCTGGCGGTTTGGGCTATGCTCTCCTTGCCTATCTTAATGCCGAGCTAAACTCGGGCATAGACATTGTGCTTGACCTTGCCAACTTTGACGTGGCAATAAAGGATGCCGACCTTGTAATTACGGGCGAGGGCAAATCGGACCAACAAACCATGATGGGCAAGGTTCCGCATGGTGTGCTTAAGCGTTGCAAGAAAGCGGGTGTGCCGGTATGGCTGCTGTCTGGCGCCATAGACGACAGAACGGGCGAACTGGCAAAGAACTTTGACCTTGTGAGGAGCATTAACGAGAACGACAACCGTCCGCTATCTGTACTTATGCAACCAGACGTGGCAAAAAAGAATATAACCGCTTTCTTATCTGCCATATTTTTTATATATTTGCAGATAATTAGGACAAACCGAAATATTAATAAAACGAACAAGGATTAATAGAACAAACAGTCGTACATCATCATGGCTGTAATGATAACGTTTGGCATGTTGCTAAGAAGACGTGTATCTGTAAAGTGTGTGGAATTTAAATTAGCTATATAATAAACCATATAAAAAAAGAAAACTATGGAAATTGGAGATAGAATACCAGAGATACTTGGCATAGACCAGGACGGACGCGAGATTAAGGCAAGCGACTATCGCGGTCGCAAGATTGTGCTTTACAGTTATCCAAAGGCCAACACCAGCGGATGCACAGCCGAGGCTTGCTCGCTACAAGCACATAAGGACGAGCTGGCTGCAGCAGGATACGAGATTATTGGTGTGAGCAAGGACAAGCAGGCTCTGCAGAAGAAGTTTGCCGAAGCCAAAGGGTTGGAGTTTCCGCTTATTGCCGACACCGAGACTACTCTGTTGCAGGCGCTTGGATGTTGGGGCGAGAAGGTGACTTGTGGCAGAAAGACCGTTGGCATTCTGCGCACAACTTATCTGGTAAACGAGGATGGTATAATAGAAAGAATTTTTACTCCGAAGGAAATAAAGACAAAGATTCATGCGGAGCAAATACTGAATGCCATTAAAGCAGAATAATCAACCACATTACTAATAATTATGACAATTACTCTCATCATTCTCGCCCTTTCGGCTGTGTTCTTCGCCATGGGCAAAGTTCGCTCCGACCTCGTTGCGCTATGCGCCCTTGTCGCCCTACTGCTCACCGGAATACTAACGCCGCAAGAAGCCCTGTCGGGATTCTCCAACTCGGTGGTGATAATGATGGTGGGATTGTTTGTAGTGGGAGGCGCTATTGTACAGACCGGACTTGCCAAGAAAGCATCAGGCAAGCTGATGACCCTTGCAGGCGACAGCGAACTGGGTTTGTTCCTATTGCTGATGGTTGTTACAGCCGTTATTGGAGCCTTTGTTAGCAATACGGGTACAGTGGCTCTTATGATGCCTATCGTGGTGAGCTTGGCGCAGAAGGCAAAGATGCGTGCAAGCCGCCTGCTTATGCCCCTTGCCTTTGCAAGCAGCATGGGCGGCATGCTTACGCTTATTGGTACGCCGCCCAACCTTGTAATACAGGAGGCTCTTATCGATAATGGCTTCGAACCCTTGAAGTTCTTCAGTTTTCTGCCCGTTGGTATTGTGTGCATTATAGTTGGTATCGTGGTGCTGTTGCCCCTTAGCAAGCGATTGCTTAACGGCAGCAAGCAAGCAGCCGACGGCGAGCAAGGCAAAAAACGTGGCAAGTCGCTCGACGACCTGATGGAGGAATACAATCTCAAAGGCAATCTGTCGGTATTTACCGTAGGCAAGCAGTCGATTGCCTACGAGAAGACACTTGCCGAACTGGACATTCATCATCGCTACGGACTTACCGTACTCGAGGTTAGACGCATAAAGCAGCCCCGTTCGCCACTAATGAAAGAGGTGGAACAACGACTTGCCGGACCAGACACCAAGCTTGTAGAGAACGATATAGTATACGTAAGTGGCGACCCAGAACAAGCAACAAAGTTTGCTGCCGACATGAAGCTGGACAAGACCAGCGAGCAATTGGCATTCTACGACATAGGTATTGCCGAGGTGGTGTTAATGCACAACTCAAGATTGTGCGGCAAGACTCTAAAGGAAACCGGATTGCGACGCCTTTATAACGTTAACGCGCTTGGCGTGCGCCGTGGCGACAACTATATAACAGAAGGAATTGCCGACATGAAATTCCGTCAGGGCGACATAATTCTGATACAAGGCAAATGGAAGAACATCTCGCGAATAGCCGATGTTGCCGACGGTATTGTGGTTATGGGGCAGCCGTTAGACGAGGCGTCGCGCGTTACGCTCGACTATAAAGCTCCGCTTGCAGCAGCCATAATGTTGCTAATGATATTGACTATGGTGTTCGACTTCATCCCCGTAGCTCCCGTTACGGCCGTTATGATAGCCGGATTGCTTATGGTAATAACGGGATGTATACGCTCGGTAGAGGCAGCCTACAAGACAATAAACTGGGAGAGCATTGTGCTTATCGCGGCCATGTTGCCTATGTCGGTGGCTCTGGAAAAAACAGGAGCCTCGGCAATGGTGGCAAGCTTGCTGGCCGACAATCTGGGTCAGGCAAGTCCGTATGCTTTGCTTGCGGGCGTATATTTCACCACATCTCTCCTTACGATGTTCATCAGCAATACAGCCACAGCTGTGCTTATGTCACCCATAGCCCTAACCTCGGCTGCGGCAATAGGCGTAAGCCCCTACCCTATGCTCTTTGCCGTTACGCTTGGAGCAAGCATGTGCTTTGCCTCGCCATTTTCAACTCCGCCCAACGCGCTCGTGATGCAGGCAGGCGGCTACTCGTTTATGGACTACATCAAGGTGGGATTGCCGTTGCAGATTATTATGGGATTGGTAATGATAGGTGTGCTGCCTCTTATTTTCCCATTCTAAATATGTGCTATGCAAATATAAATGCGTAACTTTGCATGGAATTAAAAATAACAAGTTAATTAACATATGCCATTAAGATTACCAGATAAACTCCCCGCAATAGAACTCCTTAAAAAGGAAAACATATTTGTGATGGACGACTCGCGCGCTACGAGCCAGGACATTCGTCCGCTACGTATCGTAATACTTAACCTTATGCCTCTGAAGATAACAACAGAGACCGACCTTGTGCGCCTGTTGTCCAACACGCCGCTTCAGTTGGAGATCTACTTTATGAAGCTTAAGAGTCATACATCCAAGAACACTCCGATAGAGCACATGATGATGTTCTACAAGGACTTTGACGTGCTGGAGAAGGAGAAGTTTGACGGTATGATTATAACTGGAGCGCCTATCGAGCATCTGGAGTTTGAGGATGTGGAGTATTGGAACGAAATATCCAAGATATTCGCATGGGCCAACACACACGTTACGAGCACTATGTACATTTGCTGGGCTGCACAGGCTGGATTGTACTATCATTATGGTGTGCCAAAATATCAATTGCCAAAGAAGATGTTCGGTATCTTCCAGCAACACACGCTACAACCACAGATGCCTCTGTTCCGCGGATTCGACGACGTGTTCTATATGCCTCATAGCCGACATACAGAGGTTAGACGCGAGGATATTGAGAAACATAACGAACTTGAGATTGTGGCAGAATCGCCAGATAGTGGTGTAAGCATAGTTATGGCCCGAGGCGGACGCCAGATATTTGTTACCGGACATATGGAGTACTCGCCTTACACTCTTGACAGCGAATATCGTAGAGACCTTGGCAAGCGCGACGACGTGGACATGCCCAAAAACTACTATAGAGACAACGACCCGCAAAAGGCTCCAAACGTTACGTGGAGAGCGCATGCCAATCTGTTGTTCAGCAACTGGATAAACTATTACATTTATCAGGAAACTCCGTATAACATTGAGGAGATTGGATAAAAACAAGTTTCATACATTATGAATTCAAGCAACAACCTACCCCGCCCTATCGAACTCCTTGCTCCTGCCAAAAACCTTGAGCAAGGCATTATTGCCATTGACCATGGCGCCGATGCTGTATACATAGGCGCAAATGAGTTTGGTGCGCGACAGGCTGCGGGCAACAGTATAGAAGACATAACCCAACTTGCCGCCTATGCCCATCAGTTTGGAGCAAAGGTGTACGTAACCGTAAACACCATAGTATACGAGCACGAGCTTGCCAATGCCAAACAGCTATTGCGACACATAGTAAAGGCTGGCGTGGATGCTATCCTTGTGCAAGACATGGCTGTGGTGGAAATGATGAAAGAAATAGCATCCGAGCCCGAGATGCAAGGATCGAGAATGCCTGAGTTGCATGCAAGTACTCAGACAGACAATCGCTCGGCAGATAAAGCAGCTTGGCTAACAAGCATAGGGTTTAGCCGTGTGGTATTGGCACGCGAGTTGTCTATAGACGAGATAAAGCAAATACACAAGGCTGTACCTAATACCGAGCTTGAGGTGTTTGTGCATGGAGCTTTGTGTGTAAGTTATTCGGGAGCATGCTATGCCTCGCACCATTGTTTCGGTCGTAGCGCCAACCGTGGCGAGTGTGCTCAGTTCTGCCGTTTGGCTTTCGACTTGAAAGACAGTAGCGGAAACACAATACGCAAGGCAAGCCATTTGCTGTCGCTTAAGGATATGAACCAGTTGGACCGACTGGAAGACATCATAGCAGCAGGAGCCACATCATTAAAGATTGAGGGCCGACTGAAGGATGCCGCTTATGTAAAGAATGTGGTGGCTGCATACAGCCAACATCTCAACAGCATAATAGCGAAACATCCCGAACAGTATTGCCGCAGCTCTAAAGGAAGGGTGGAATATACATTTACGCCCAACTTGGACAAGACCTTCAACCGTGGCTTTACACATTACTTCCTTGACGGGCGTCGCGAAGACATCTCATCGTTTGATACTCCTAAGGCTATGGGCGAATATGTAGGATATGTTAAGGAGATAAGACGCGGTTCGTTTAATGTGGCGGGTACAGCCATATTTGCCAATGGCGACGGATTGTGCTTCTTCACACCCGACCATAAGTTGCATGGTTTCCGCGTAAACCGTGTCGAGAACAACCGCCTATTTCCTCTATCTATGCCCGAGGAATTGAAAGCAGGAATGGCTCTTTATCGTAACAACGACATAGTGTTTGAGCGTGCTATGGAAAGCAAGACGGCCGAACGAAAGCTTGATATAGACCAGAACATTGGTGTTGATTGCGGAAAGATTGTACT
>ERZ1034973.682-NODE-682-length-22759-cov-8.596283_pt1 | contig 22759 bp, 20 predicted proteins | sample MGYA00520686_ERZ1034973 | MGnify/ENA primary metagenome ERZ1034973 (study PRJEB33766, sample SAMN09781775) | gut metagenome | biome: gut microbiome | host: Homo sapiens | place: Madagascar | study: EMG produced TPA metagenomics assembly of the PRJNA485056 data set... | reverse complement strand
AGTATTTATTCTTATTTTTCTATATAAATCTACCCACATTTATTGATGAAGAGCCTTTATTTTCTCTTTTTTTGCCTTACGACTTTGTCAACAGGCTGAGACGGTTATCCATAAACCGTCAATTTCATTAGAAATCTACTTCATCAGGATCCAAACCAGAGCCGCCAAAGTTCTCCAATGCATCGATTCATCTTTATATACTTCAAAATGTTGTAGATTCCTTTCATCTATACTTATCCAAGTGCAACATCCAAAACCATCATTAAACTAAACCCAACCGCAAAGAAAACTGCACCAATATTAGAATGTTTTCCTTGTGACATTTCAGGTATCAATTCTTCAACAACTACATACAACATTGCCCCGGCAGCAAAACTCAACAGATACGGCAGCAACGGTATAATTCGCTGTGAAATCAATATTGTCAATACTGCACCAATTGGCTCCACAACACCTGAAAGAACACCACCCAAAAATGCTTTTCCTTTGCTTACGCCTTCATCTTTCAACGGCATTGATATAATTGCTCCTTCTGGGAAATTCTGAATTGCTATACCAATGGATAAGGCAAGTGCACTCGCTGCTGTAATTTGTGTATTTCCCGCAAGAAATCCAGCATACATAACACCCACTGCCATTCCTTCAGGAATATTATGTAACGTCACTGCCAGCACCATCATCGTTGTACGATTCAGTTTACTTTTTATTCCTTCAGCTTCATTACTTCCTACATGAAGATGAGGAATCAGATTATCTAATGCAAGTAGAAACAGAACACCAGTCCAAAAACCAACAAATGCTGGCAGAAAAGAAAAAATTCCTAAATGTTCTGATTGTTCAATCGATGGAATCAATAAACTCCATATGGATGCAGCTACCATAACACCTGCCGCAAATCCACAAAGTGATCGATGCACTGATACACCAAGCGTATTCTTCATAAAAAATACACAAGCTGCACCAAGTGTTGTTCCAGCAAACGGAATCAATATACCAAGAAATACTTCCATACGTTATTTCAGTTCCTTTCTGTTGTTTTCAAAACTATTATTTTATTTGATATATTTCGCACAGCTGGAATCTTACCAATCACACGATACATAGGCTCCAATTCTTTCACTCCTTCCACTAAACTGACTTCATTTTGAAATGTAAAATCAGGCAATAAATTCTGCAGCTGCTTCCCATTTTTTATGCCCCATGTGAATTTTGCATTGCTACCTGCAATCGATTTTTCCTTTACGTGTTTCACAACAAATGGAGACATCGTTTCTACCATAACTGTTACGTTTTGAAAGGATTGATCAATAATTGAAAACATTTTTTTCACATCATCTTCCTTCAAATACATTGTTAATCCTTCAATAATGACTAGAACATCTTCATTGTGAAAAGTAATATCATCCACATACGTTTCATCCATTGCAGATTTTGCAATTTGATAAACTGGACCTGTTTCACTCAGAAACCTGCTTCTTACGTTCATTGTTTCTGGTAAATCAACATTGTACCAACGTAAGTATTTTCCTTGCATTCGATAACACCTTGTATCTAGTCCACATGCAATATTGATAACAATTGTGTTTTTATGATTTTCTAAATATTGTCTAACCATTTGATCCAATACTATTGTTCTAGCGATAACCCCAGAATACATAACCATATCTTGATCAGCTTTAGAAAAGTCATAGTCTATCTTTTCCACAAGTTCAACCGCAATATCGTCTCTAATTTTATGGTCAGGTTTTCTTGTTTCTTTTGCCCTTGCATATAAGGTCTGTATCATTGTTTCCGCTACACCTGTTACGCTGACTTTTTCTTTCATTATCTCTCACTCGTTTCTATTGGCTTTCTAACAACACAATGCATTCGCATACCTTTACGAATTTCAAATTTTTCGAGTTTCAATCCAGATTTTTCACAACATTCAGAAATCAATTCTCTTGTAGGAACACGAACATCTCCATGTCCAAATAGATTTGCTAGAGGCATTTCTAATGTATTCATCAGCCATATCAAAACTTTATTTTCACTAGTTACATCTCTTAAAATCAATCTTCCATTTGGACGCAGACATCGTTTCACACTATTGAAAAATGCCTGTGGAGATGGATAATGATGAAAACTCATCGAACAGATAATTGCATCAAAGCAATCATTTTCAAACGGAAAGTTTTCACAGTCACCAATCACAAAAGTTGCATTTGGGATGTTTTTCTTTTGTGCCTGTGCAATCATTGCTGGTGTTAAATCTAGACCTGCATAGTGCCGTTTAGGATATTTTTCTGACAATAAAGAAATCATTGGTGCCGGACCACATCCCGCATCTAGTAAATCTTGAAATGGTTCTTTTTCTAATTCTTCAAAAATATCTGGATAATCTTTTTTACACATTTCATAAATTCCCGCATGATTACTTTCATATCTTTCTGCAGCTTTTGTAAATTCATCAATAGATAGTTTTTTATATTCTTCGTTTTTCATACAATTCTCCTGTTATGTAATTATGAATTTAATACGTTTTATTGTTAGTTTCAACTAACTTTCAGAATTAAAAAAACCATAACAGAATTAACTGTTATGGTTGTAGGAAGCAATGATTTTTTTACCTGTTGCCAAACCTTCTGGTGTGAGATATACGATTCCGTAATGTTCTTTGACTAATAAACCATCATCGGACAGTCTTGTCAGCATCGCATGTACAGAAGGACGGGTAACATCTAATTCCTTTGCAATCTTGATAGAACGGATGCCTTTTCCTTCCGGATCCATTTCCACCATTTTTACAAGATACTTCTTTTTCGCTTCACTTAAGCAACGACGCTGCATACACCTAACCTACGCAGCTTGTTCAACAACTGCTTTATTCTTGTTTGGATCTGGTCTAAATAAGAGATAGAGATATACCGCAAGAACGATGATTGCCGCAATTGTACCAATTCCGAATGCAAGTTCACCAGTAATCAATCCACCAAACTGATATACCATCAATGTAACTGCGTATGCGTTGATATTCTGGAATGCAATAGAGAACCAGAACCATCTCTTATCATTCATTTCCTTCGCTGTAGAAGAAATTGCTGCTAAACATGGAGAATCATAGATATTGAATACAAGGAAAGAAATTGCCGCAATACTTGTTGGGAAGAATGATGCAAACTGCTGATGCATTGAAATTTCATATTCTTCAACTTCACCAAGACCACTCAATACACCCATTGTAGAAACAATACCTTCCTTAGCAACGAAACCAGATAAACTAGAAGCAACTGCCTGCCATGTACCAAAACCAAGTGGCTTGAAAATCCATGCAATTGCATTACCAATAGAAGCGAGGAAGCAATATTCAGTATCAACAAGTCCAAATGTACCATCCTGGATACCAAAGGAACCAAGGAACCACATTACTGCACAACATAGGAATAAGATTGTACCAGCCTTCTTCAAGAATGCCCATACTCTTTCCCAGACGTGAAGCAATACACCCTTAACAGAAGGAATATGATATGCTGGAAGTTCCATAACAAATGGTGAAGGATCACCAGCGAACATCTTTGTCTTCTTTAAGATAACACACATAACAATAACAAGTGCAATAGAAGCTAGATAAATCACTGGAGCAAACCACCATGTACCTTCTCCAAGCAAGTAACCTGCAATCATTGCAATGACTGGAAGTTTTGCCCCGCAAGGAATCGTTGTTGTTGTAATCATTGTCATACGACGATCTTTTTCATTTTCAATTGTACGTGTAGCCATGATACCTGGAACACCACAACCCTGTGAAATCATAAATGGAATAAAGGATTTACCAGAAAGACCAAACTTTCTAAAGATTCTATCCATGATAAATGCAACACGTGCCATGTATCCACAATCTTCCAGAACAGAAAGGAAGAAGAAGACAATTGCCATCTGAGGTGCAAAGCCAACAGGCGCTGCAATTCCACCAATAATACCATTTACAACAAGAGATACGACCCAATCAGCTGCACCAGCACTTTCCAGTGCCCCCTGCACTGCAGGCTGGATCCATTCTCCAAACAAGACATCATTTGTCCAGTCAGTCACTACTGTACCAAGTGTAGCGACTGCTACCCAGTAGATAAAGAACATGACTGCCGCAAAGATTGGAAGTGCGAGCCATCTATTTGTTACGATCTTATCGATTTTATCAGATACAGATAACTTTCCAGCATTCTTCTTTACATAGACATTTTTTAATAATGCTGCGATATATTCATAACGTTCATTTGTAATGATTGCTTCAGAATCATCATCTTCTTTATCTTCTACTTTGCTGATGACAGATGCAATAGAATTCTGAACATCACTTGACAGCTTTACATCTTCAAGAACCTTCTCATCTTTTTCAAAAAGCTTGACTGCGTACCATCTCTTCTGTGCATCAGTTAAATCTGCATAAGATTCAATGGAAGTCAGTGCATCTTCGACATCCTTTGTATATGTCATAGGTGAAGGAAGAGATTTTGATTTTGCTGCTAAAATTGCTTCTTCAGCAGCCTTCTTGATTCCCTGTCCCTTTAAAGCAGAGATTTCAACAATCTTGCATCCAAGACGCTTGCTTAATTCAGCAATATTGATATCATCTCCTGACTTCTTCACAAGATCCATCATATTCATCGCAATGATCATTGGAATTCCTGTTTCTGCTAACTGTGTTGTCAGATACAGATTTCTTTCAAGGTTAGTACCATCAATGATATTTAAAATAACATCTGGCTTATCACCAACAAGATAATTTCTAGATACAACTTCTTCCAATGTATATGGAGAAAGTGAGTAAATACCCGGCAAGTCTTGAATTGTGACATCTGCATGTCCTTTCAGCTTACCTTCTTTCTTTTCAACTGTTACGCCTGGCCAGTTACCAACATACTGGTTGGAACCAGTTAATGCATTAAACAATGTCGTTTTACCGCAGTTTGGATTTCCTGCCAAAGCAATTCTAATTTCTGACATGTCGTTCCCCTTTTCTTACTTCACAAGTTCAACTTCAATCAACTGTGCATCATCTTTACGAAGAGATAATTCATAGTTTCGTACAGTCACTTCTACTGGATCTCCTAGTGGAGCAACTTTTCTAACATAGATTTCAACACCCTTTGTAATGCCCATATCCATGATTCTTCTTTTCACTGCTCCTTCGCCATGGAGTTTTACAACCTTCACAGTGGATTTTACTTTTGCTTCTTTTAATGTCATGTGTATCCCCTTTCCACTAGATCATGATCTTACTAGCCATAGACTGGTCTAGACCAAGTCTTGTTTCTTTCACGTTCACAATCAGATTGCCACCGTTTTTAGAAACGATTTGAACCTTTCCACCTGTCACAAATCCAAGATCTTCCAGATGTTTCTTTGTTTCAGGTTTTCCTTTTACTAACTGAATTGTTACTTCTGTTCCAATTTCTGCAAATGTTAAAGGTAACATATACTGCCTCCATCTATGGTTAGCTTCATCTAACACACAGTTAGTTTAGTGGAACTAACACTGTACGTCAATAGTTTTTTCTATTTTTTTCATGTAAACGTTTTCGTATAGACATAAAAAATAACCAGATGTCTTCCATCTGGTTACTCTTCTTCAAATTCAATTTTGCCATCTTGCATGGATTTGATCTTTGCCAATGATTCAACACGAATTCCTTTGCTGCGTGTCAGTTTACCACCATCCTGGTAGCTCTTTTCAATACAGATACCAACACCTGCAACTTCAGCATTTGCCTGTTTTACAACATCAATCAGTCCCTGCATTGCTAATCCATTTGCCATAAAGTCATCAATAATCAAGAAACGGTCATTTTCATGCATATATTTCTTAGATACTGTAATTGTATATTCACGATTATGTGTATAAGAATACACTTTGGATGTATATACATCAGATCCAAGATTTGTAGACTGTGACTTTTTCGCAAATAAGAGTGGAACATCAAATGCATCTGCAACAAAGGATGCAATTGCGATGCCACTTGCTTCAATTGTTAATATCTTCGTGATATTTTCATCTTTATATAAGCGATAGAATTCCTGCCCAATCTGCTTCATTAAATGAATATCAATCTGATGATTTAAAAAACCATCTACTTTCAGGATATTTCCATCTAATATCTGCCCATCCGCTTTAATTCTTTCAACTAATTCTTTCATAAATTATACAACTCCGTATATTTCCTTGTTAAATATTCAATATACACATTCACATCAAAAGATGCACCTGTTGCCTTCTGCATGATTTCATCCGCATCATACATACAGCCATATTGATGAATATTCTTCTTCAACCATTCTATGACTGTATCATAGTGGTTGTTACTTAACAAGTCATCTACGGCAATTTCTTCCTGCATTTTCTTAACAAACTGTGCAGCAAATGCAGAACCTAGTGCATAGGTTGGAAAATATCCAAATTCTCCACAGGACCAATGTACATCCTGTAAAATACCTTCACTTGCATTCACAGGTCGCACACCTAAATACTTCTCATACATATCTGCCCATGTTTGATCCAGTCCTTCTACACTGATTGAACCATTAAACAGACCCTTTTCAATTTCATAGCGCACAAGAATATGCATTGGATATGTCAATTCATCAGCTTCTGTACGTACAAGAGATGGTCTAGAGACATTCACTGCTTTCATAAATGTGTCTAAAGAAATATCTTTCAGCTGCTGTGGAAACTGTTTTTGAAGATATGGATAATTATATTCCCAGAAAGACTTTCTTCTTCCTAAATAATTTTCACAAAGTCTGCTTTGAGATTCATGCATCCCGCTAGAAATGCCATCTGAAAGAATCATTCCATCAAATCTAGGATCACAATCATGTTCATAGTAAGCATGTCCTACTTCATGTACAGTAGAAAAGATTGCAGACATCACATTATCTACAAGATATTTCGTTGTTGTACGACAGTCATTTTCACAAGTCCATGATGTAAATGGATGTTCTGTTTCATTCTGGTATCCCCATTGTGGATCAAAGTGAAGATATTGTAAAAGATGATCCATGAACTTCTTCTGCTCTTCTACAGGATATTCTTCAAATAAGAAATGATCATCAATCTGTTTTGCTTCTGTTACCTTTTGAATCAAAGGAACAAGTTTTTCTTTCAGTGCATTAAAGAATACATCATACTTTTCCTGGTTCATACCTGGTTCAAAATCATCCAGCATTTGATCATACAGATCTTTTGTATCATTTCTATAAGCATAAACTTTCTTTTTTGCTTCAATGATTTTCTTCAAATATGGTTCAAAGATCGTATAATCATTATTTCTTTTTGCTTCCAGCCATTTTGTATAAGATACACTCTTCAATTCTTCTAAAGCAACAAATTCATCTTTGGGAATACAAAGTGTTTTACGCATTTCCTTTTGATAAAGAAAGGCAGCTCTTCTTAAATATGGCTCTTCCTCTTCATCATTCTGCATTTCTTCTAAAACAGGAAGCATACTTTCATCCGTTTCAATAGAAAACAATTCCCCAGCTAAAAAAGCAGCTCTTTCATCACGATATGCATTTCCACCACTTGGAGCAACGGTCTGCTTATCAATATCAATGATTGCTAATGCCATACTATAGGCAGATCTTTTAAAGATCCATTCTTTCAAAAGATGATTTCTTTCAATACGATTCATTTCAACAATCCTTCCATACTTTCTCAGCAATTTCCTTGATCAATGCAAGTTTAGCCCACTGCTCTTGTTCTGTTAATTTATTTCCTTCTTCTGTAGAAGCAAACCCACACTGTGGAGATAAACACAGATTTTCTAATGGATGATAGAGTGCAGCCTGATGAATACGACGAATCACTGCATCAGCATCTTCTAATTCCCCTGTTTTACTAGTAATCAAGCCTAAAACAACTTTCTTATTGTCAGGAACAAACTTCAATGGTTCAAAACCACCTGCTCTATCACTGTCATATTCCAGATAGAATGCATCCACATTTTCTTTTGCGAATAAGTATGGAGCAACTGGATCATATGGTCCAACATTTGCATATGTAGAATGGAAATTTCCACGACATACATGTGTATTGATAACCATATCCTCTTTCTTGTATGCAAGAACAGCATTATTTAAAGCAACACCTTCTTCACAGATTGCTTTCAGCTTTTCTTCTGTTAAACCAAATGTTTTCCACATATCAGGATCAGCATATAATGTCCATGTACAGTCATCTAACTGTAGATTTCTACATCCAGCTTCATATAATTCATCAATGACTTCATCATACGCTTTGACAATATCATTTTTCAGATCATCCTGGTCTGGATATACCGCATCATTTTCAGCTTTGAATTCAGGAAGTCTTAGCTGTGCAAGTAATTGTGTAGGTGCAGGGATTGTCTGCTTTACTTCAATACCTTCTTCTTCAAACTGTTTTACAAATTTGAAGTCTTCAACAAAAGGATGATTTGTCCCGGAAATCTTAGAAACGATCTTTGCACTTTGATTCTTTGTTGTTTCTCCATGGAAATGTAAACCATCTTTTGTATCAACTTTTTCAATTCCATTAAGTCCCCAGAAAAAATCCATATGCCACCATGTTCTTCTGAATTCTCCATCTGTAATAAAATGATAGCCTGCATGTTTCTGCTTCTTCACAAGATCTGTAATACATGCATCTTCAACTTTTTTTAAAGCAGCAGCATCAATGATTCCATTTTCAAATTTGCTTCTAGCTTCTTTCAAAGCTTCTGGTCTTAAAAAACTTCCTACATAGTCATAACGGTAAGGTGCCCTCATAGCGTATTCCTCTTCTTTCTAATGCATCTATGATAGCAGTCTTCAATGTATATTTCATCTTATTTTCATAAATACAATGTACTTTGAATGTCAAATTTCAGAAACATTTCCGTTGATAAAAGAAAGTATTTTCATTAAAATAGGTACGTTTTTTAACAGGAGGAATGTCATGAGAGTTGGATTAGATATCGGTTCTACGACTATCAAATGTGTAGTTCTAGATGAAAATGATCAAATATTTTATTCTTCTTACGATCGACACTATAGCCACATCATTGAAAAAACAAAAACACTTTTAACAAAGATCAATGATGAATTCCTGCATAATGAAAAGACAATTCTTGCGATATCAGGAAGTGCTGGAATGGGATTGGCAGATTCTTGCGCTGTCCCTTTTGTACAAGAAGTCTATGCGGAAAGAGTTGCCGCAAAACGATGTGAACCTGACACAGATGTCATTATTGAACTTGGCGGAGAAGATGCAAAGATTCTCTTTTTAACAAATGGTGTCGAAGTTCGTATGAATGGATCCTGTGCAGGCGGTACAGGTGCATTTATTGATCAGATGGCAACACTGTTAAAACTTACGCCAAATGAAATGGATCAGGAAGCTTTAAAAGCAGAAAGAACGTATACAATTGCTTCTCGATGTGGTGTATTTGCGAAAAGTGATGTGCAGCCACTCATTAACCAAGGTGCTAAAGCAAGTGATATTGCCGCGTCCATTTACCAGGCAGTTGTCAATCAAACCATTGCTGGTCTTGCACAAGGTAGACCAATCAGAGGAAATATCCTGTATCTTGGTGGTCCATTAACATTTTCAAAATGTTTAAGAGACAGCTTTGATCGCACATTACATGTACAAGGCACATGTCCTGACAATTCATTGTTATTCGTTGCGCTTGGTGCAGCCTATTACGCAGATCAGGCATTTGATGTATCGCAAGTCATTGCTTCTTTAGATCAATATGCAAATACACAAGAATTTGCATCCCTGCCGCCATTATTTAAAGATCGTGATGCATACTGGAAATTTAGAAACCGTCATGCAAAAGCATCTGTCGGAAGAATTCCTTTTACGGATCAGACAGGTCCCGTACACATTGGAATTGATTCCGGTTCTACAACGATCAAGATTGCGGTGATTGATGATGATGCAAATCTATTATTTACTGATTATCGTTCTAATGATGGTCAGCCATTGCCACTCGTTATTCAAACATTACAAAAGCTATATGCACAACATCCAAATATGAAAGTTGCTTCTTTAACTGCAACTGGCTATGGAGAAGAGCTCATGAAGCATGCTTTACATTGTGATTTTGGACTTGTAGAAACCGTTGCGCACTTTACTGCTGCCAAACATTTCCGTCCAGACGTAGATTTTATTATCGATATTGGCGGACAGGATATGAAGTGTTTCAAGATTGAAGATGGTGCGATTTCAGATATTTTCTTAAATGAAGCTTGTTCAAGTGGATGTGGTTCTTTTCTGCAGACATTCGCACAGGCTTTGGGCTATAAAGTAGAAGATTTTGCAAAGATGGCACTCTTCGCCAAAAATCCAGTAGATCTAGGATCACGCTGTACTGTATTTATGAATTCTTCTGTCAAACAGGCACAGAAAGATGGCGCTACTGTTGACTGTATTTCTGCTGGTCTAGCAATTTCTGTTGTAAAAAATGCCTTATATAAAGTCATTCGCTGTTCTTCACCAGAACAGTTAGGAAAAAATATTGTTGTACAAGGTGGAACATTCTATAACGAAGCAGTATTACGTGCATTTGAATTAGAAATGGGTGTTGATGTCATTCGTCCGGATATCGCAGGACTCATGGGTGCATATGGTGCTGCTCTGTATGGCAAGGCTCATACAAAGCAAGGTACCCTTTCCAGTATGTTATCCAAAGAAGAATTAGAAGCCTTTACAATCAAGACACAGTCTATACAATGTCAAGGCTGTGGAAATCATTGTCAATTGACAATCAATACGTTCCATGATGGAAAGAGATTTATTTCTGGCAATAAATGTGAAAAACCAGTCACAGGGAAAGCAAGTGATGATCGTTTCAACATGTATGCGTATAAGTTAAAAGCATTAGATGCATATAGAAACAAAAAGACAAATGGCACAAGAGGAACGATTGGTATCCCAATGGTACTGAACATGTATGAATTACTGCCATTCTGGCATACATTATTTTCATCATTGGGCTATTCAGTAGTTGTCTCCCCTTTCAGTACACGTGCAATGTACCAAAGTGGACAAGGTACAATCCCAAGTGACACCGCATGCTATCCAGCTAAACTGACACATGGACATATGGAATGGCTCATACAGCAGAATGTGGATTATATCTTCTATCCATGTTTGTCATATAACGTAGATGAACATAAAGGAGAGAATCACTATAACTGTCCAATCGTTGCATACTACCCAGAAACACTCAAAGATAATATGCTTGTACTCAAACATACAACATTCTTAGATCCATTCATTGATATTTCCAATCGAAAAACATTTGAAAAGAAATTTATTTCTTACGTGAAAGAAACATTCCATATCAATGATAAAAAACTGATTTCTAATGCAATCAAACTGGCATATGCAGAATATGAAGCACATATGATGGATACAAGAAACAAAGCAAAAGAAATGATCAAAGAAGCAAGAAAGCAAGGAAAAAGAATTATTGTCTTAGCAGGCAGACCATATCACATTGATCCTGAAGTCAATCATGGTATTGATAAGCTGATCATCAAACAGAATGCCTGCGTCATTACAGAAGATTCTATTTCTGATTTGATCGAGCCATTTCATACAAATGTATTAAATCAATGGACATATCACGCTAGACTGTACGCTGCAGCAAAATACTGCACGACACAGAATGATATGAATCTTGTACAGCTTGTATCCTTTGGATGTGGCTTAGATGCAATTACAACCGATGAAACGCGTGAAATCCTGCACGAAGGAAACAAACTCTATACACAGTTAAAAATCGATGAGATTACAAATCTAGGTGCGGTCAACATTCGTATCCGTTCCTTATTTGCGGCATTAAAGGAAAGAGAAGAGGAGATATAAATCCATGGAATATTTAACTCCAGATTTCACAAAAGATATGTTAAAGGATTATACGATCCTTTTCCCAAATATGGCACCATTACAGTTTCAATGCATTCAAAAAGCAATGGACTCTGAAGGTATTCATTGTGAAGTACTCAATAACAGTGGCAGTGAAGTTGCACAGCTAGGTTTGAAATATGTACATAATGATACATGCTACCCTGCACTTCTCATCATTGGTCAATTCATTGATGCATTAAACAGTGGCAAATATGATCTCCATCATACCGCATTACTGATTTCTCAGTCTGGTGGTGGATGCAGAGCATCCAATTACATCAAACTGTTAAGAAAAGCTTTGGTAAAAGCTGGATATGGCTATATTCCTGTTGCTTCTATCAATCCAACAGGCTTAGAATCATCTTCTTCTTTACCACTAACATTAACTTTAGTCAGAAAACTAATTGCGTGTGCATTCTATGGAGATGAAATTGCCGCATTAAGAAACCAGATCATTCCCTATGAAGTACATCCAGGACAAACTGAAGCATGGTGTAATCAATGGATCCATGAAATTGATGTATGGATGCATGAAAATAAAAACTACTCTATCCATGCGATGAAAAAGAATTTTGTGAAAATTGCTAACGATGCAAAAAAAATTGAACGAAAATCAGAAAAGAAAGTTAAAGTTGGTATTGTTGGAGAAATTTTTGTGAAGTTCTCTCCACTTGGCAATAATGGCTTGCAGGAATTTCTGGAAAAAGAAGGATGTGAAGTCAATATGCCTGGTATCATGGGATATATTAATTATTGTTGTGCAAACTTTGCATTAGATGCCAAACTATATAATATGAATCAGACATTTGGATTTATGGCAGGAAAACTGTTAAATGTATTAGATTCTGTTGGGCAGGCATGTGCAAAAGCAATGAAAGATGCTGGCTTCTATGGTGCTGGTCCGTTTAAACAGCTCATGAAAAAACCAGAAGGCATTTTATCTCTTGGCGTAAAAATGGGTGAAGGATGGCTGCTATGTGCGGAAATGGTGGAACTCATTGAAGATGGATATTCTAATATTATCTGTGCGCAGCCATTTGGATGTCTGCCAAACCATATTGCCGGTAAAGGCGTAACAAATAAGATTCGTGAAAAATATCCAGAAGCAAATATCACTGCAGTCGATTACGATCCTTCCTCAACAAAGGTCAACCAGGAAAATCGAATCAAGCTGATGCTTGCCGTTGCTAGAGAAAAACTACAAACTGCTTGTGTTTAATCATACATTACAGTTAAAATATAAAATATGATTCAGGAGGGTACCATGGAAGATTTTATTATTGCTACAGCTTCTACATGTGATGCAGATAGAGAATGGCTTGAAGAAAACAACATTCCTATGATTTCATACACATTTGAAGTCAATGAAAAAGTATATATTGATGATTGCAGAGCTGAAACAAAACATGCACTCTTCCATGAAATGCGTGAAGGTCATCAGCCAAAAACATCTCAGATTACTGCGTATGCTTATTATGAATTCTTTAAAGAACTATTAGAAAAGAATAAAAATATTCTATTCTTAGATATGGATAAGGCATTATCCTCTTCCTACTTCAATTCACAGCGTGCATATGAAGATATCCAGGAAGAATTCCCAGATAACAATTTAGTCATTGTTGATACTAGATGTGTTACGATGGGACTGACATTTCTTCTAAAAAAAGCAGTTGCATTAAAAAATGAAGGAAAATCCATGGATGAAGTTTATACCTGGATTGAAAATAACAAGTTTAGAATTTCTCATCGTTTCTTAGTCGATGATCTAGAATGGTTGAGACGTGGTGGAAGACTTTCCAATGCTTCCGCAATGATTGGCTCCCTTCTATCGATCAAGCCGCTCATTCATATTGATGATGAAGGAAAACTTGTTGCACACGCTAAAATTCGTGGAAAGAAAAAAGCAATCAAAGAAATGATTGCCGAAATCGATCATGATTTAGATCCAGCCAATGCAAAAGAGTTCATTGTTGGTCATTCAGATGATTTAGAAGAAGCTGAAAAACTCGCTGGCTTACTTAAAGAAAAATACCCAGATGCTTCCATTTCCATTCAGGAATTAGGTCCTGTGATTGGATGCCATGTTGGTCCAGGCTTCTTAGCATTTGTATACTTATCAGATAAAGAAAGTAGAGTTGCATAACAACTCTACTTTTTTCTTATTGATTCTCTTGAATGGATTCAATTGCCAGCGCAATTAATCTAGCGAATGGTTTTCTAACGATTTCTGCAGTTTCTAATACTTCTTCATGTGTCAGTTTCTGATCCAGCATTCCTGCAGCCATATTTGTAATAACAGAAATACCCATAACATTCATTCCTGCGTGTCTGGCTGCTATGGCTTCTGGTACAGTAGACATACCAACCGCATCCGCACCTAAGATACGGAATGCACGAATTTCTGCAGGTGTTTCAAAAGAAGGACCAGAATACATCATATATACGCCATGTTTCGTTTCAATTCCTTCGTTATGTGCCTTTTCCTGCAGTGTCTGCCATAGTTTTTTAGAATACACTTCTGACATATCTGGGAATCTTTCACCAAAGGAATCCAGGTTTTTACCAATGAGTGGATTGGATCCAGACATATTGATATGATCATCAATCAACATGAAATCTCCTGGCTTAAAGTCATAGTTTACTCCACCACATGCGTTGGAAAGAATTAATGTATGTACACCAATTCTCTTTAATACACGTACCGGAATCACTGTTTCCTGCTGAGAATATCCTTCGTAGTAATGAACTCTGCCATCCAGTACAACAACTTCTACACCATTGTATGTACCAAAGATCAGTTTTCCTTCATGTCCTTTTACTGTCGGTGTTGGAAAGCCTTCAATACTGGAAAAAGGAATTTCTTCCTTGTCTGTTAACTGCTCCACAAAATCTCCCAGACCAGATCCTAAAGTAATTCCAATTTCAGGTTTACGATCAGTTAAATTTCGAATGCATTCAACGCAATGATTAATTCTATTCTCCATCGTCATCTCCTTTTTCAAATATTACAAAATCATCTTCTACTGCTGGTTTGATAGTCCAGATCTTAAGATTGATATCTTTTCCAGACATGCGGATCTTATGCTCTTCCTTTGTTGGGAAAATTCTGCTGGACATAACTGTTTCACCATCATTGATAAATATTTCAACTGCACTGTGATCTACAAAGATATCTAATGTTTTCAATTCATCTAATGTAATCTTTCTTTCTGTACCAAAATCTGTGTTCATCTGATTCACAAGTGCTTCTCTAGAAATCAGGAATGTTTTTTTCCGTGCATCATAAGAAATCTCAAATCCCTTTTTCAAATCTGTCGCAAATAAATTCAAACCAACATTGTTATTGCCAGGATTTTCTAAATGAATCACACATGCATCAAGCATTCTACGACGCATGTCATCTTTTGTTACAACACCATTTTCTGCATCAAATACAAGTTCATTTTTGATTGTTTCTAATGCTTTAACTGGTCGCTGGATGAGTTTTCCATCTTCAATTGTTAATTCACGTGCAAGTGTCTGCAAGCCAGCCCATCCTTCACTTTCCGTTACAGGGTAGGAATAGTCAGAACATCCAAACCATCCTTCCAGGATTGCCTTATCATTCTGCTCTGCTTGAAATGCTGTCTGTGCTGCGTAGAAATCAAATCCTTTGTCTAATTCTTTCATTGGTCCATCTGGTGTAAATGTCATTGTCTCTAAATCCAGATCTCCGACAAAATAAACATTCGAATACGCATTCAAGAATGCCTCTTCTTCTTTTTCAAGACCTTGTGGTGAAAACAAAAGCAGCCATTTATCACCAATCTTTTGAATACATGGACATTCCACCATAAAGCCAAAAGAATCATATCCTTTGACCTTCAATTCAGATACAAAAGTCCATCCCGTTGCAATCTGTGAAGATTTATAGATCAGCATCTTACCTTGCTTTTCTTCATTCTGTGCGCCCATCAGAATGTAATATGTACCATTTTCAAAGAAAATCTTTGGATCTCTTTGATGTTCGGTATATCCCTGCTGAGGCTGAATAATTGGGCGTTTTAATTTTGTCAGATGATTTTCTTCATCAATTGCCGCAATCATCTGATATTGGATGATTGAACCATCCTCTTCTTTATGATTTCCTGTATAGACTAGATATAAAAATTCATCCTTTACAAATCCACTGCCAGAAAAACAGCCGTAATTGTCATAATTCAATGTTGGTTTCATTCCAAGGCCAATGTTTTTCCAGTGTACCAGATCATCACTCACAACATGATACCAATGCTTCATTCCATGGTATCCCGCAAATGGATACCATTGATAAAACAAATGCCATTTTCCATTAAAGTACGAAAATCCATTTGGATCATTCATCAAGCCAGTAACTGTCTGAATATGATATTCACAACGATACTTGCTTTCTTTGATCTTTTCATGAAGTTCATACAATTCTTCTTCATCTCTTTCATTTACGATTCTAGCTAATTCTTGTTCTGTATATTGCATCATTTCACCTTCAATCTATATTGAATCTCATGTTTCTGTATATCACCAGCACGCAAAACAGGTTTTTGTTCTACATCAGGATAATTGATCGCATTTGGCATATATTCTGCTTCAAAGCAGACTGCACTTCTTTCAGGATACAAATGTCCTTTTTTACCCGTTTTATTTTCCAGCCAGTTTGCGGAATATAAATGCATTCCTGGATAATCACTATACGCATGTAACTCTAGCTTTTCACTTCTCGCAATAGCCATTTCCCTAAGACCTTCTCCAAGAATTGCATAGTGATGATCATATCCTTTTCCAAACTTTAACTGTTCATTTTCATCATTGATATCTTTAGATAGTTTTTTGAAATCTCTAAAATCAAATGGCGTATTTTCAACTGGTACAAGTTTGTTCAGTGTTAATCCATTTGCATCAGATAATCCATATTGCTCTGCATGAATCTTCACTTCATGATTCATCGCATCTTCACTTTCATCCAGGTTGAAATAAGAATGATTTGTATATGCAAATAAAGTATCTGCATCACTTCTTGCTTCCGTCTTTATAGAAATACCATCTTCCAGTAATGCATATGTCACTTTCACAAATAGATTTCCTGGATATCCTTCTTCTCCATCTGCACTTGTATAACGGAAAGTAACACGATCCTCTTCTTCAATACCATTCCATATCTTCTTATCAAATCCTTCTAAACCGCCATGGTTGCAATTTCCATTATTGTTGAGCGGAAGCGTGTATTCTTTTCCATTGAGTGTAAACTTGCCCTTTTCAATACGGTTGGCAGTTCTACCAATCGATGCACCAATATAACTTGTCTGATTTAAATATCCTGTAACACTTTCAAACCCTTCCACAACATCAATACCTGTATCTTTATTGATAAAGGATACAAGTGTTGCACCATAATTCATAACTTTCATCATGATATGATCATTTTCAATTGTGTAGAGTGTTACTTCTCTACCATCATTTAATTTTCCAAATGTTGTCTGCATATGATTTCCTCTTTTACTACATCATTTCTATTACTACTATTATCTGACAAATTCTTAAATTTGTGAATGGAAAGGGCTATCATACTTGAACATCCAGAAAGAAATGATAACCTATTATCGATGAAAATATTTGTAAAAGATGATAGAGAACAGGACACAGAAGAAGAAACAAGTGGCACACGCTACATTATTATTCCTATCTTGATACAACTGCTGATGGCACTTCTGCTATTTCTTAGAAGTCGTACTGCAGCTTTAAATTATTTATATGCTTTGATTCCGCTTCTATTCGCAACAAGTTTTATTGGATCCTATGTCTATAACAGAAATGGAGATATGAAGCTGTTTTCCAGTGCTGCCATTCTAACAACGGTTGGAACTGCACTGCAGCTATTGATTGATCAGATCTACGATCCTATTACATCGTTCAGTACGATCAAATTGATTGTTTCTTTTGTTGTGGCAATCGTATTTGTCATGTTCTATACCTTGTTTCGAAAACTGCTGAACAAATCAATGATGGTATATGTCATGATGGTCATTACTGCCGCAATTTATACTATCCTGCTTATATCTGGAAGTGATCCAAATGGATATGGAACAAGTGCATGGATACGTATTGGTGGAATTACGATACAGCTGACTGACTTTACCAAAGTTGCAGCAATTATGTTTTACAGTGCATTGTTTTCTTCTAAGACAAGTCATGATGACAATCAGATCCTTGTATTATCTTCGATCTTTTTTGTCATTAATTTCATTGGTTCCCTGTTGATTAAAGAATTAGGCTCTTTCTTCATTCTGTACTTTCTGCATTTATCCATTCTGTATATCTTCATGAACAAAGGAAAGAAGAAAAAACTGTATTTACTTTTCATATTCTTTATTACAATTGGTGCACTTTTTTTAGCATTCATGTTGTATAAACTCATTCTTCCTTCTCACGATGCAGGTACAATGAACGCAGTGTCAAAAGCACTATGGCCATTTCTCAATAAGATTCATCAAAGATTCTCTGTGACTGCCAACATCAACGCTGATCCATATGGTGCCGGCTATCAATTGCTGCAAGGAAAGAAAGCATTATGGATGGCTGGATGGTTTGGCAATACAGTTAATTTCCATGCAATCCCTGTTGCGGAAAGTGACATGGCATATATTGCACTTGTAAATGCATTTGGACATATCTTTGGCTTCTTCGTCATTTTCCTGTTTTTAAGAATCATGCTGAGTGGATCTGAACTATCAAGAAAGAAGATGAAAGAAGAAAAACAGGATGCGGTAGTTGCGTATGCCAGCACAATACTCATTGTCTTGCAGGCAATGATTGTTATTTTAGGTTCTTGTAATATCATTCCATTTACTGGTCTGCCAATTCCATTCTTATCTCGCGGCGGTACATATTTAACACTCACTTTCTGTTTGACTGGCTTACTTCTTCATATGTCTGAAGAATATGAAGATGAGGAGGAAGATGAATATGTGGATGAATAACGATGAACATCATCAGATGAATAAACTATCTAGACAGCGTATCCGTATTGTTGAAGTATGCAGTATTGTCTGCTGCCTGCTGTTTGTTGGATTCTTTTCAGGAAAATATTTAATCTCCCCTTCCTTTTCATCACAAAAACAAGGTACAAAAAATACAATCACCTATAATGCCATTCAAAACTATGTGATTGAAGGTGATATATTAGACCGCAATGGCAGTACGATCATGGCAAATGCATCAGAAGGAAGCAGTGCCTATGCAAACTATCCTGAAAATGAATCATATGCATATTTATTAGGCTATTATTCTGTAAATTCAGGAAAAGAAAATACGTATGGATTACGTGGCAATTTAAAAGATTATTCTTTATTTCATTTAGACTCTAGCAATAAAGGTGCAACGGTACAATTGACAACGGACAATACATTACAAGATACAGCGTATGATTTATTAAATGGACAGGAAGGTTCCATTACTGTCATTGATAATCAAACTGGAGCAATGCTTGCATTAGCTTCTCATTCAACAATTACATATGATGTAAATGATATCAATTCTCTGTTATTAAGTAATGTTGAAGGTTCACAATATCGTAGAGGTACATTTGAAAACGATCCTCCAGGATCAACATTCAAGATTATCACTGCAGCCAGTGCACTCGAAAAACAAAAACAGGATGGATTTGATGATTCCTTCTTCAATTACTATGATACGGGAACATATCTTCCAGAAGGATCTGACTGGACGATTACAAACTATCAAAGTACTGCATATGGTGATGTTGATCTTGAAACAGCAATGAATAAATCCATCAACTGTTATTTTGCAGATCTTGGTATTCGTATTGGCAGTGAACAGCTAACTAGTACAATGCAGGAATTTCTTATTGGAAAAGATATTGAAATTCCATTTTTAACAACATTGCATTCTTCCTATCAAATCAGTGAAAATGCAAATGATGAACTCGCACAGACTTCCTTTGGACAAGGAAATACACAAATTACCCCTGTACATCTGGCAATGATTGCACAAGCCATTGCAAATGACGGCATTATGATGAAACCATATGTTGTTTCTTCCATCTACAGTGGTTCTACACCTTTATACAAGCATCTGAATGGAAAGCTCACAAAAACAACAGACGCTGATATTTGTGATAAACTAAAAAATATCCTTCACACAACTGCTGAAGGATATGGGCTCGATGAATATAACTATGGTATGGTCTATGCAAAAACAGGTACTGCAGAATGTGCAAATGATCGTATTCATACATATATGGTTGGATTCACAGAGAATGCTTCTTTTTGCATTTCTTTGAACAATTCCGATCACAGCTATAACCTATACCCGATTGCACAGCGTCTTGTTTCTACAATCAATGCTGTCTATAACAATAACTAGAGGTTTATTTCCTCTAGTTATTTTTTAAAGATGCATAAAGATTTGTGTTCCATTTGATCTGATCCATTGATACATGTATATACATGCCACGAATAACAGAATGGAGTAAATGATGATATACACATATTCATTCATGATGATATTCAGATAAAGAAGGAATGCAATTCCATTAACAATCATTGGAACCATCATCGAAATAAATACAGATAAACTTTGCTTGATTGGAACCATTTCATTTGTCCACTTTAAGTTTGGCATATTCAGGTTCACAATAAGACCAAACAAAGCTGAAAATGTAATAGATAAGACTGGTGTAATGATCATAAACAAAGACATTACGACATCACTTTTAGATAAATAGATGCATACAAGTGATACAAACAAAGAAGGAATGCCTGTCAATATCAGATGCATCTTTACTTTTGCATTCAATATATCTTCTATCTTTACAGGAAGAGATTTTGCTAACCATATTGTTTTTCCTTCTAGAGAAATAGAAGGTGCTGTGATGTCATTGAAGGAAGCTAATGTACATATAGCAAGTACCATAAGTGGTGCAAGCAATGCTGTATCAATGCCTTCCTGTTGTAATAAAACAATAACAGATGGGAACTTCAGCAACATATAAATTGCGATACCAATCATAAATACAGAACCAAGAGAACAATTCAGCATATACGAAGAACTACTCTTGAAATGCAGGAACTCTCTATATAGAAGAGAAGAAGAAACAGATCTTGTCTGATTTTTCTGCTTTTTTGTCTTGATTCTTTCGAAGCTCATCGTCTGTGAAGAAATTTCAAAAAAACTCTTCTTTAAAAAACACCACACAGCATATGTGAAAATAACTGTAATCATGAGTGTCAGACATAGATGAATGACATTTCCACATGCACCATTGCCAAATGCATAAATTGGATATGCATAGATCTGTATTTTCTTTTGATACAGCAATACATTTTGAAGCAGTTCAGAAAAGATCGTATTGGCATTGAAATAAACCAAATAGTACAGTGCTAGAAATATGAGTGAAAGAATCGTTGTGATAATACTGCGATTCTTCAGTTTTACGGATATCTTTGCCACAACAAGTCCTAATAGGCATGAAAGACATAGTACTAACAGCGTAATCGCCAACCCCATTAATGTAGAAGCAAGAAATACCCCTGCTTGAAATGATACATTGAATAGATATGCCAGTTGAGAAGGAATCCATACAACAAGTGCATAGAGACAACTCATCAGATATACACTGAAGATTCTAGAAATAATGATTGTAGATGCATCAACAGGCAATGAAAACAACAAATCATTATCTTTCGCTAAATACAGGATGGAATATGTTGAAAACACACTTCCAAATACACCCATAAAGATTGACAATAATCCCATCAGCGCAAAGAACATCCATTCAATATGCAACTGTACAATAGATGGAAGAATAAGTGAACTCAATGCATAGAACATACCTCCAAGAAATAGAAACATCAGCACAAAGAACAATACAAACATTCCAATCGTAGCACCCATAGAACGTTTTTCCTGCTTCTTTTCATTGTAGAAATATGCACGGAAGATCTCCATGAGCTGCTTTTTAATCAAAAGCCAGGTCATACAGATTCATTCTCCATTTCAAGAAATACAGTTTCTAAAGATGCATCTCCCTTTACTTCTTCCATCGTTCCTGTTTTTAACAGTTTTCCTTCTTTGATGATGGCAATATGATCACAAAGCTTTTCCGCAACTTCCAGTACATGTGTGGAAAAGAAAATAGCACCACCTTCTTCACATAACTCACGCATCATTTGTTTCAATAGATGAGACGCTGTTGGATCCAGTCCAACAAATGGTTCATCCATGATCACCAGTTTTGGGTGATGTACCCATGCGGCAATCAATGCAACCTTTTGTTTCATGCCATGAGAAAAGGAAGCAATTGGCTGATCCAGATCTTTTTCAATGGAAAAGATCTTTGCATACTTTTCAATTCTTTCAAATCTCTCATTTCCAACTTCAAATACATCTTGAATAAAATTGATGTATTGTCTAGCTGTCATATATTCATATAGATCAGGGTTATCAGGAATATAGGCAATTTTCTTTTTACATGCTATTGGATCATCTTTGATAGAAATTCCATCAATATAGATTTCTCCATGATCAAATGCCTGAATTCCAGCAACAGATTTCAATGTCGTTGTTTTCCCTGCACCATTATGTCCGATAAAACCATAGATTTCTCCATCTTTGATTTCCAGAGAAAGATCATCTACCGCCTTTTTCAATCCATAATTCTTCGTTAAGTGTTCAATTTTCAACATACAAACCTCGATTATTCAAATTCTTCAATATCAACATCCAATGGTTCATCTAATTCTTCAGAAACATATTTTCCAATGTCATTAAGTTAAGCAAAAACAAGAATTTAGAGTTTTACCTGGCAACAGG
>ERZ1034973.679-NODE-679-length-22793-cov-36.684097_pt1 | contig 22793 bp, 19 predicted proteins | sample MGYA00520686_ERZ1034973 | MGnify/ENA primary metagenome ERZ1034973 (study PRJEB33766, sample SAMN09781775) | gut metagenome | biome: gut microbiome | host: Homo sapiens | place: Madagascar | study: EMG produced TPA metagenomics assembly of the PRJNA485056 data... | reverse complement strand
GGAGTGAGGAGTGAGGAGTGAGGAGTGAGGAGTGAAGGTACGGCGCATAAAATTAAGAAGCGCCGCGGAGTTTTGATAGCGCTTCGCGCGCATCGTCATTTCGAGCGTAGCCCTCGATCTTTATTGCAGAACGCTCATCACCTGATGTGAGGCAGTACCAGGACATCGTTTTTCCTCGGCGCAACACGCTGATTCCCGCAGTACAGTAAAGATCCCTCGACTGCGCTCGGGATGACGATGCCGGCGAATCCCAGTCACTCCTAATCCCCAATCCCTAGCTACTCATCTCTGCTTTCAAATTTCAGGGTTCAGGAGGTAGCATTTAAGTCACTAGTCACCAGTCACTAGTCACTTATCCCCCAGCCACTTCAGCGCATCATCGAGCATATTTGTCGTGACAAAATGTCCGAGACGAGGATAGGTGATGCGCGTCACATCACCGCCAGCCGCCTCAAGGGCTTCGAAGAAATGTGCCTGCGCACGCGGATCAACAGAAATGTCACTTTCCCCATTGGTCATAAAAAGAGGAATGGATCTGATCTCCTCTATATGGGACAGCGGCTGCTCTTTTTCCAGCGCATCGTAAAGCGGCCAGTTTCTCCCTAACGAGATCCCGAAACGCGCCTGCATGAATAAATGCGAGAGTATCCAGTCGCCTGAGCCATTGAAGGAAATCACCGATCTCACCAGCTGCGGATAGCGGGCTGCGATCCCCAGGACGGACATGCCGCCCATGGAGTGCCCCGCGATGATCGGCGTGCCATAGCCCTTTCCCCGCACGAAGTCATGGAGCGCCTCGTACTCTCTGACATTCTGCCGAATCGTTTCCCAGAAAATACTATAATCTTCGAGCCGATAGTAATCAGAGAGAGCATCGCGCTCCCCATGATGGATCGCATCCGGAACGAAGACAGTATAGCCATAAAGCGCAAAGACAGCCGCTTTCGTGGTCTGGTATTCTCCGCGGCTGCTCCAGCCATGGTACAGGAGGAGCGCCTTCCCCTCGTCTCGGATCGGGTGCACGATGCGGACAGGGATGCCCTCGCAGCAGGTTTTCTCTATATGAAGCTGAAGCATGGCTCCTCCTTCTTTCAATGCTTTTCTTTGAGCGCTTTCAATTCCGGATGCAGACGATCCGTCCACTTCCAGCGATTGTGCAGCCAGAACCATTCCTCCGGATACTCACGAATCCACGCTTCCAGCCGCTCATTGATCTTATCCGTGATATTCTGGATGGCTTCCTTCTTGGAGAGCCCTTCATCCGCTGTGATCGGGTCATCAATGATGATCTCAAAGCGGAAAGGCCCCGTCTGGTGGATCAGCGCTGTCATGACCGGCAGCTTGCAGAGCATGGAAAAATGCGCCGGCCCTGTCGCAGTCAGTGTTTTCTCCCCAAAGAAATCAGACAGGATCCCCGTATCCCCGGGGTCCTGATCGCACAGAAGTCCCACGAAGTATCCCTCTTTCAGCCGACGCAGCATATCACGGACTCCCGTCTTATACTCGACAGTCTGCCCCGGCATCGAACGATATTCACAGAGGAAACGATCAAACTCTTCATTATTCTGCTTCATCGCGACCGAAAGCAGCGGATAACCGTAGAGCGCAAGCGCTGCCCCTTCGACTTCCCAGTTGCCGCAGTGCGTAGCCGCCAGTATGCAGCCTTTCCCTTCCGCCTTGATCGCATCCAGCTTTTCCTTCCCTCGAATGGTCACGTACTCGGAGATATTCTCCTTCGTAAGCAGCGGAAAGCGGAACATCGAGACACCCAGCGGCCCGAAACGGACAGCCGAAGCCTTCGCGATGCGCTCTGCTTCCTTCTCGTCCTTAGCAAGGCCCGTGCGGAGAAGATTCGCTACCGCAAGTCGTTTTCTTCTCGCCGGTACCAGCAGCCAGAAAAATTTCCCCAAAGCGTCCCCTGCTTTCACGGCATTTTCTTCCGAAAGCCCACAGCAAAAAGCACCGAGCGTCTTGAGCAGTCTATAGGTTCCTTTCATAGGATGCCCCTTTCATGGATAATCAGTGAAACGTCTTGCCCGCATCCCCGATGGCCAGACTATGCCATGGATTCCGTGTGCAAGACTGCGATAGTGACTGCGCCATATAAAAAAACGACGCCGCCACGGATGATGAGTAAGCCATCCCCCATTGCCTGAAAACAGACCATTCATGCTGCGCAGATCCAGTGGGGCGGGCAGCCTCTAAAAAGCGCCCGAGCGATTGATTTCTATCCATTTTACCATATTTGTGAACAAAATGCTTTTATTGTTGGAAAGGAAGAGCCTCTCACTATGCCCCTCTCTACGAAGCATTTCTCAAGCTCGCAGCGTGATTTGCCATTTCCCACAAAGGGAACCTTCCAACATACCGGCCATAAAAAAAGACTGGCTTTCGCCAGTCTTTTTCGTCCAAAAGCATCCGATTACTTGGAGTACAGTTCGACGATGTTGGTTTCGTTGACTTCGTCCTTGTATGGGAGTTCATCTCTCTGCGGGAAACGAACCAGGGTAGCAGTCCAATTGTCGAAAGATTTTTCGATGTATGGAAGATCGAAGGTCTTAGCTTCCTGGAAGGACTGTTTGAACATTTCGTTGGATCTGTAAGCTTCACGCAGGGAAACGACCTGGCCAGCGCGCAGCGGGTAGGACGGAATGTCTACTCTCTTGCCATCGACATTGATGAGGCCATGGGTAACCATCTGACGAGCCTGACGGATGGAGCGTGCAAAGCCAGCACGATATACGACGTTATCGAGTCTGGTTTCCAGCAGGAACAGCAGGTTTTCGCCTACGACGCCGGACATTCTCTTTGCTTTATCATAATAGCGGTAGAACTGCTTTTCAAGCAGGTTGTACATTGCTTTTACTTTCTGTTTTTCTGCGAGCTGGATGCCGTATTCAGACATTTTCTTCTGACGAGCTTCCGCTGGCTGCCGTTTTAACGCTTTCGGATGGCCGTAAACATTTACGCCGAAACGTCTGCTGGTCTTAAAACGGAGATTTCTGTTTGTTGCCATTGTGTGAGTCACCTCTCTATAAAATACCGCTATCCGAATTGAATAGCTTATTTATTATAATGGGTAATTCGGGCCGTGTCAAATAGAAAATGGTGAATAGTTCAGGATCAGGGGTAGTCCGTGGGGCGTGCCGCTCTTGATTGTTTGCGAAAGAGGGGGAGCGGGTTCTACAGGTTCAGAGAGTTCAGCGGGGGCGGCGCATTTCGTCATCCTGAGCGGAGAAAAACGTCGTATGTTAAAAATGGCTTATCTGAAATATGAGAACTGAGTCGAAGGATCTAAGCGCCGCAGAGTTTTGATAGCGCTTTGCGCCGTCGTCATCCCGAGCGTAGCCGAGGGATCTCTATGGCACTACGGTCAGTATCACATAGGCACTGATACGGAAACGACGCCTTGGTGCTGCGTATTTCTGCGTTCACACATACATCGTTTCCCGGTCTACAAGAAAGATTTCTCGCTTCGCTCGAAATGACGATACGGGAGTCCGAGGTCTTCTAGTCACTAGTCACAAGTCCCTAGCTATTCGTCCCTGCTTTCAAATTTTGGGGCAGCCATTTCTCGTATCGTCATCCCGAGCGCAGCCGAGGGATCTTTCTTGCACTGCGGTCAGTATCACATAGGCACTGGCAGGGAAAGATGCCTTGTTGCTACGTGTTTCTGCGTTCACATAGGCATCGTTTGTCGGTCTGCAAGAAAGATTTCTCGCTTCGCTCGAAATGACGATACAGGAGTCTGATGTCTTCTAGTCTTCTAATCGCCTAGTCACCAGTCACTCCTTCTTCCCCACGATCTTATGCAGCAGAGAGACCACCGTCAGCACCGCCGTCAATCCGAGGATCGTCATAGACCAGGCAACGCCGACCTGCAGGTAGCCTTTCAGCGAAAACTCCCAAGGAAAGTACATGACCGTCAGAATGGCTGTCGCGATACACCCGATAGCCAGCAGTGTATTGTGTGCGCGGTAGGTGAAAAGATAGATGATGCCGGCCATGTAGCCCCAAAAGCCGCCTCCGATCATGAGATTGTGATAATAAAAAACAAGCGACAGTGCAGAGCACAGGATCGCGTATTTCATACCTTTCATCCATAAACTCCTTTTTATATACATGGGAAAGCAGATGCCCTTATTTCACGATTTCCAAAAAATCCGGATCCTTTCTCAGCCATACAAAATGATCCTGCTGCATGGCTTCGGGACGGACATGCTGCGGATCGAGCGCCATCGCCTGCCGTAAGTAAGACAGCGCATTTGCCTTATCCTTTTTATCTGCATAGTTCGTCGCGATCCCATAGAGAGACCACGTATTCTTTGGATCGACAGCAAGCACCTTCCGAAAGTAGGAGATCGATTCATCATAATGCTTGGCAAGCTTCTGCGCCATCGCCATATCATAAAAAGCCTGCGTGTAATTGGGATTGATTTTGAGCGCCTTCAAAACCTGTCCGATCCCCTGCTCCGGCGAGACATCGAGTGCCAGTATGAGCCCTTTCAGAGAAAGCGCTTTGTAATTCTCCCGATCGATTTCCAACGCCTTATCACAAGTGAGAAGTGCCTCCCGATTCTGTCCTTTGGCGTAGAGAGTAGACGCCTCTTGGAAAACCTTTTCTGAGGCCGGCGCGATCTCATGGATCGCCTTCACGGACGCAGACTGCGAGGAAGCGGCGGGTGCCGAAGAAGCCGCTGGTTTCGTCTCTGCGCCGCAGCCAGAAAGGCCCACAGCCAGAAGCGAAGCGAGCAAGAGCGCGTATATTTTCATGATGATTCCCCTTTCTGATGGGATTTCTGCTCGTAACATTGTATAATCATTATAGCAGAAGGGATTAGAGATGAGTAGCTTCGAGTAACTGATGACTGTTGACTTGAATGCTACCTTCGGGCATCGCCTCCTATGTATTCGCGGCGAAGCCGCCACCTTCATTTCTAGGGAAACACTGAACCCATTATTTTCAAGGAGGTTTTCTTATGAATCCATACGCATTTATCACCGGTGCCACGAGCGGCATCGGCCTTGCCACTGCCAAAGCACTGGCAGCCTCTCACTACGATCTGGTACTCGCAGCCAGAAATACAGAAAAACTCGCGAGCGTGAAAGCGGACATCGAGAAAGAAAGCGGCGTGAAGGTCACGACTTACGCACTGGATGTACAGGACCGCGAGGCCATCCGGGAAGTCACCACCAAAGTACTCGATACCTTCGGTGCGCCGGATGTGCTCGTGAATGACGCAGGTCTTGCCAGAGGCCTCGAACCCTATCAGGACACAGCTCCGGAAGATACGATGGAAATGATCGATACAAATATCAAGGGCCTCTTCCTCGTCACCCGCGCCTTCCTTCCTGCCATGGTGAAAGAAAATAAAGGTCACGTCGTAAACCTCGGCTCCACGGCTGGTCTTTATGCCTATGCCGGTGCGGCAGTCTATTGCGCGACAAAGGCCGCTGTCAAAACCTTCAGCGATGGCCTTCGCATCGATGTCATGGCCAGCGATGTAAAAATCACCACCATCCAGCCGGGTCTTGTGGAAACACCATTCAGCGAAGTCCGTTTCCACGGCGATACGAAACGTGCCGCTTCTGTCTATGCAGGCATTGATGCGCTGCAGGCAGAGGACATCGCAGATGTCATCGCCTTCGTTGTCAGCCGTCCGAAGCGTGTCCAGATCAGCGACGTCGTCATCATGGCTGCCCAGCAGGGGACAGGCTTCCTTGTCAGCAAGAAATAGCGGCTGGTGATCTGATTTCTGATTTCACTAAAAAAATCCTCACTCCTTTCGAAGTGAGGATTTTCCATTTTCATTTATCCATTCGAGCGGAATTTCAGGAAAAAGAGCTGGATAGCAAGCATCATAACGAGCGCCACCACGCCGCCTGCCAGACCATTTCCGGTGAATCCATCTACCAGGTAACCGACGACGCAGCTCGAAGCGACTACCATGACATAGGGGATCTGGGTCGAGACATGATCGATATGGTGACACTGCGCGCCTGCCGAAGCCAGGATCGTCGTATCGGAGATCGGAGAAATATGATCGCCGCCGACAGAGCCGGCCAGCACCGCAGCGACCGTCATGACCATGAGATTCTGGTCATTATTCACGACAGCCAGCACGATCGGGATCAGGATGCCGAAAGTCCCCCAAGAGGTACCGGTAGCAAAAGCAAGACCGATAGCTACCAAGAAGAAGAGTGCTGGGAGCATGATAGCCACCGATGCATTATCACTGACCACATTTCCTACATAGCCGCCGATATTCAGGTATTCCTTACCAACGACACCAGAGAGCGTCCATGCGAGCGTCAGGATCATGATAGCCGACGTCATCTGCTTGAAGCCTTCGCCAAAGCAGGAACAGAACGTACCAAAGGAAAGTACCTTTCTTGGAATATACAGGACAAAGGTGAATACAAGCGCAATGAAAGAACCGATGACAAGGCCTCGTGCGGACTCACAGTTTGCAAAAGCATCCGCGACGCCTTTGCCTTCCAGAATGCCGCCTGTATAGAGCATGCCGAAGATACAGCCACAAATCAGGACGAAGAGCGGGAGTACAAGGTCAATGATGCGGCCATTGCCCACCGGCGCACTCGATGCGTCATCCGCGTATTCTTCCGGAATCACCAGCGTGCCGCCGCTCTTCTTTTCAAAAGCAGCCATGCGGGAAAAATCCTTTCCCGACCAGATAAGAACCAGCATGAAAATGACCGTCAGCCATGCATAGAGATTCAGCGGAATGGTCGAAAGGAAAAGAGCGAATCCATCGATCTCACTTCCCTCCGGCAAAGAAGATGTGACCGCCGCCGCCCAGGAAGACACCGGCGCGATGATGCAGACCGGCGCTGCTGTCGCATCGATGATGTAGGCGAGCTTCGCACGGGTGATCTTGAAGCGGTCTGTGACCGGACGCATGACCGTACCGACCGTCAGACAGTTGAAATAGTCATCAATAAAAATCAAAATACCAAGCACCATGGTGACGAAGAGTGCGCTCTTTTTCCCTTTGATCGTGCGCGCTGCATAGTCTCCATAGGCCTGTGAAGCCCCTGATTTCTGAATGGCTGCTACCATGATACCAAGCAGCACCAGAAAGACCAGGATGTACACATTGCCCCCGACCTTGTCCGACATGATCTTGAACATCGTATCAATAGCCCCAAGTACGCTGAAGCCGGTAAACATGAAAGCACCCATGAAAATGCCAATGGCCAGCGACATGTAGACTTCCTTCGTCGCCAATGCCAGGATAATTGTCACGACTGGTGGCAGCAGTGACCAGATGGTTTCACTCATTCCCTCATTCCTCTCTTCTAAAAGCAGCACCTCGCTGCAATGTAATATTTCGTTTATTATACTCTAAATGCCCCTATTTGTACACCAAGCTGATCATTCTCCTGCCGTCTTTTCATTTTCAAAAATGCCCGGCACTGCAATAGCAAGGAGAACAAGCAGGATGCCAAAGCCCTGGACAAAATTGAAATGGGTATGAAAGATGAAATAGGACGCAATGACAGAGATCGCCGGTTCAATGGTCGCAGTGACGGAAGCCTGTGAGGCCGGAAGGAACCGAAGGCCTGCATTGTAGCAGGTAAAAGATAGCGCCGTACCAAGGACGACGATCCAGAAAATATCGAAGCGGACTTCCGGAGCAAAGAAGCCGGAGAAGTCCCCCATGGGATTGATGATATAGGAAGCCACGGCTCCGGTGAACATGCCCAGCGCGAGGACGAAGGAATTATCCAGTACACCGATGAAGCGCTTCGGAAATACACAGCAGATCGCAAAGAAGACCGCGGAAGCCAGCCCCAGATACACACAGTCTGCAGGTACCGAGAGACGGCTCACATCTCCTCCCGTCACCAGAAGAAGGACTCCGATGATCGCCAGTACGACAGCCGCGAGCTCCCCTGCCAGCGGCAGCCGTCTTTTTTGAAAGGAGACCCAAAGGATCACCATCGCCGGACAGGTATATTGGATGACCGTTGCCGCTGCCGCATTGCCGGCGGCGATCGAAGCAAAGTAGGTATAGTGCATCAGCATCAGACCGACTACACCATAGAAGATCAGTCCCCACCAGAGAGATGGCTGTTGCCCCAGCTTCCGCCAGCTGTCTTTCAGCTGTCCTTTGGCAATAGTCACAAGCAGCATGATGCCGCTCGCACAAAACATGCGGAAGACCGTAAGATCCATCGAGTCGAGTGTACTTTTTTGAAAAAAATCCTGCGCCGCAAGCCCGCACCCCGCCCACATGATGCCTGCTGTCATAACGAGAAGAATAGCGATAAGATGCATAGAGGTCACCTGTTATTATAAAAAGGAGCAAAATACGCTTTCAGGAGCAGTTCTTGGAATGAAAAGGAGACTAAAAAAAGAGACGAAGAGACTCGAAAAGCATGGAACGGGACATTCTGTAAGCCACTCTTTCACCGTTGGCCTGCTCTCGGGCATGAGTCAGCTTTATGACCGTCACTCGCAATTTCCCGTCACCTTCCTTTATATAGCACAAAAACCCGCCAATGGCGGGTTTTTCATGGTGGGACTATTTGGATTCGAACCAAAGACCTCTTCGATGTCAACGAAGCGCTCTAACCAGCTGAGCTATAACCCCATGTCAGATAAATGTATTATACACGACATGAGAGAAATATGCAAGATGCTTTTTTGCAATTTCTTGCATATAGCTAGACAGATGCGGTATCTCCACGTTGCAGCTCGCTATCTTATCTATATGGATCGCAGTTTCGCCCAACGACGACGCCGAGCCTATCTGCTTCAAATCCATCTGTCCGGACTCCCAAAAGCAAACAAGTGCAGGAGCTGCTTCTCTGCACTTGTCCGCAAATTGTGTGTACGTGGAGATATCTCAGAAATCAGACATCATTATACAAACGAATACCCCGCCTTGCAGGATCCTGTAAGAGCGGGGTGTTCGTATCATTGTAGTTTGGTGGGACTATCTGGGTTCGAACCGGAGACCTCTTCGATGTGAGCGAAGCGCTCTGACCAACTGAGCTATAGCCCCATGTGATACTACGTATTATAGCACCACATGAGAGATTTGTTAATAGTCGTTTTACACAGAAGCGAGGAAGATCTTTGGATCACATTTCATCTGCTACATATGAATGAATCCCAGTACATTGGCAAGGGAGGAGATGAAAATAACAGCCAGACAGATCGGAGCAAGGAAGCGGACGAAAAGACCATAGACACATTCATAGCGGAATGTCGAAGACTGCTTCACTTCGTTCTCGATCCACTTGATGCCGACAGTCACCACGATGAGGACGCAGGTCGCAAAGGCCGAGACCGGCATCATGATGGAATTCGTCAGGAAATCAAAGAAGCTGAGAATATCCATGCCAAAGATAGTGATGGATGCAAGAGGGCCGAATCCGAGAGAAGAGAGAGAGCCCAGCACGATCATCAGAATGAAGACCGCAAAGGTCGAGAAATTACGACTCCAACCGCATTCATCCTGAAAGGTGGAGACGCTGGTTTCTGCCAGAGAAATCGCTGAGGTAAGAGCAGCAAAGAGGACGAGTGTAAAGAATACGACACCCACGAGAGTACCAAGCCCCATGCTGGCAAAGACTTTCGGGATGGTGATGAACATGAGCGACGGGCCCGCATTCAGCATTGACGGATCGCCGCCGGAGAAGGCAAAGACGGCAGGGATGATCATAAGACTGGCGAGGACCGAGATCCCTGAGTCGAAAGCGATGACCTGAAAGGTCGCATGCTCCAGATCAAATTCCTTCTTCATGTAAGAGCCATATGTATAGAGGATCCCCATCGCGACAGAAAGAGAGTAGAACATCTGCCCCATCGCAGAAACGACCGTCATCCAGGAAAAATGTTCCAGGTTTGGCACCATGAAGTAGGTGACGCCTGCCCATGCACCGGGCAGCGTGACGGAGTAGCCGGCCACCATGATCGCGAGCACAATGAGTACCGGCATCATGATTTTGGATACACGTTCAATACCATTCTTGACACCGGCGAGAATGATGGCAAGGACGCCGGCGGTGAAAACGATGAACCAGAATTCAGCCGCCATGCCGTCAGAAACGAAGGCGCCGAAAAAGGTATCCGTCGCAAGCAGTTTCGTATCACCGGCGAGGTATTCGAAGAGGTAACGGGTGACCCAGCCGCCGATGACGCTGTAGTACGGCAAGATCAGCATCGGAATGACGGCATTGATCCAGCCCCCTGCGGTAAAGAAGCCGTTCTTCCCGAAATGATGAAAAGCTCCGACCGGACTCTTTCTCGTGCCACGTCCAAGCGCGGTCTCAGAAACGATCATCGTATAGCCGAAGGTAACGGCCAGCAGAAGGTAGGTCAGGAGGAAGATGCCTCCGCCATACTCTGCAGCAAGGTACGGGAATCTCCAAATATTCCCGAGACCGACAGCGCTGCCTGCGACAGCCAGCACATACCCCATTTTGCCGGAAAAGGTACTGCGGCTATTCCCATTTTGATTTGTCATATGATTGCCCTCCTGTAGAGTACTGAGATTTTTTGTGAATGGTGATCAGGGATCAGATCCAACAGATTCTGCGGACTCTGAAGCGCAAGCGGGATGGCGGGCCATACGCTGATGACATCGTGCAAGTCATTTAGCCCCCTATGATCCGTGTCCGCCGCTTTTATTTCCTTCTGCTTCCCGCTAATGAAAATGGCCAGCCTAAGTCTCTATGTCCTAAAAAGCACGGATATGGAATGCCTTATGGCTGACCATCAATGTACACAGGTTCTATGGATTCGTTGAACCGTCAGCCCCCCTTGAAGGCGCTGAACTTGTTTGTCCATTCATCCAAGATAAATGCGCATCACAGGATAACGGAAGAGTCTCCCATTATTCTCCGAGCGGTACCCACTTGCCGCCCTTGACTTCGAGGACTGCGAGGTCCATCTTCGGATCACGGTTTTCATCGAATGCAAATTTGCCGGTAGCGCCTTCGAAGTCGCTGATCTTAGCCAGGGTATCGCGGAATTTCTTGCGATCGGTGGTGGTACCGGACTGTTCGACTGCCTGATGGAGGACATACATCGCATCATAGGCCTGAGCGGCGAACTGATCCGGTTCATGGCCGTATTTAGCCACATACGCTTTGCGGAAGTTCTGTGCCTTGTCGGTCTTTCTTTCCGGGTTCCAAGGAGTAGCTACGACGGTGCGGTCAGCTGCTTCGCCAGCCTGTTTGATGTATTCCGGGCTGTTGAAGCCGTTGCCTGCGAGGATGTACTGGTTCATGCCCATTTCACGCGCTTTCTTCACGATGAGAGCGCCTTCCTGATAAAGGCCGGCAACTGCGATGACATCCGGGTTTGCTGCCTGGATCTTGGTCAGCTGAGCGGAGAAGTCGGTATCTTTATCTGCGAAGGTTTCATCTGCAACAACTTCGAGACCGAGCTTCTTGCAGGCATCCAGATAGAACTGGTGTTCACCGACCATCTGGTCATTGTTGTTGGAGTACATGATAGCGATCTTCTTGAAGCCCAGTTTCTTCTGTGCTTTTTCTACTACCTGCGGGATGTTCATTTTGCCCGGGATCGCATTACGGAATACATAGTCGCCGATTTCAGTGACTTTCGGGCCGGTGGTGCCGGTGCCGAAGACAGCCACTTTGGACTGCTGGGCGATCGGGTCAGCAGCCATCGCTTCACCGGTGGTCATCGGGCCTTCGATAGCGAGGACTTTATCCTGTTCGATGCACTTCTTCATAGCGTTGATGGCTTCATTCTTGACGAGCTTGGTATCATACACCTTAAGATCGATCTTGACCTTGGTGTTCGGATCCTTGTTGATTTCCTCGACTGCGAGTTCCGTGCCTTCCTTCATAGCGACGCCGTAAGCCGCACCAGGGCCGGTATAAGCGGTGATGAAACCGAGTTTTACGGTTTTGCCGGCATCTGCGCTGCCGGAAGCTGCTTTCTTATCTCCGCCGCAGCCTGCGAATGCACCTGCCAGTGCTGCTGCTGCCATAACTGCTGCCATTCCTTTGAGCCATTTTTTCTGCATGATTTTCTACCTCTTTCAAAAATTTGCTACTCCACCCCGAAAGATTGTATGAGGAAATAAAAAGCCTCCGCCGGCTTTTCTGCCAGCGGAGGCGCGAACGCGGTACCACTCCGATATTTCACTCTATGCCAAGTCAATACGGGTAATAAAAAAGCCTCTATCTTCCTTCGAAGATAGGGGCGAAGTCTCGCGGTACCACCCTACATTGTACTTAGCAGTCTTATTCGTAACGTGAATGAAACGCCTGTCATTACTCAGTTCACGACAAGGGCTCTCGAGGGATATTATACAAGGCTCTTCGCCGATTCTCACCATCCATCGGCTCTCTTTAGAAGAGATCAAGTACTTTTTGTCTCGTTCATAGCTTTCTTTTGGGGTATTGGGTTTTAAATTGTGATTATTTTACTTCCTGCTTCATGAGTTGTCAAGAGGGATTTTGGAAAAAGTTGAAAAAACTGTGTAGGATTACAATACATATGATTCTTCTATCATCTGTGACAGACATACTGACATGCCATCCCCTCATCTAACGTCTATGCCTTCTGTTCTTTCCTGAATCAAATACTCATCCATGGCTCTTCATACCACTATATTATACATTTTATGTAATTCATACATTACATGTATTACAACGAAGCAGCTATGCATGTAAAGTTTACAAAAACGCATAAATCCATGCATATCAACTATATTCTCTTTGCCTTTTCTCTCCTTTTCCTATATACTACTATAGTAATAGTACACAAAACAGCCGAAAGAAGTCTGCAGGGCTTTCCCTCTGCGAATCTGACTTTCCCCTTTGTAAAACGAGGTTCAACCCATGAATATGACACACGAAGAACTCTTCGTAAAAATTCTTGACCAGATGCCCTTCGGCGTCTACTGCGTCGATACGGATCGCAAGATCTTCTACTGGAGCAAAGGCGCAGAACGCATCAGCGGCTACAAAGCGGAAGACATGCTCGGCAAGCACTGCTTCGAAAGTCATCTCGATCACATCGATGAGAATGGCACCCACCTGTGCCATGCCATGTGCCCGCTCGTCGCGACCATTTTCGACGGACTATCCCGTGAAAAAGCCGTCTGGCTGCGGAGCAAAGAGGGCGATCGAGTCTCTGTCCTCGTTCACACGGAGCCTCTCTTTCAAAATGGAAAGACGCCGGGCGCTATCGAGTACTTTTATAAGATATAAATAGAGTGACTGGTGGCTAGGGACTAGTAGCTAGGGATTAGGGATTAGGGATTAGGAGTCTCAAGTGCCTAGTGACTAGTGACTACATGCCATCTGCGGGCATCGCCCTTTTCATACTTCGCGGCGCTTCATAATTTTTTGCGCCGCACCACCACTCCTCACTCCTCATTCCTCACTCCTAACTAGAGAGTAGAGCTTTCACCCGCAATCAAGGAGCTAACCCTGAACACCATGACTATCACTACGACAAAGGCGGTGACGACCAATGAGTAACAATGTTTCACTTGACGTAATCAATCATTCTATACAAAACAGCATACTGCACGCTATGCCCGGAGGCATTTTTATTTATCGGGCGGATACCCATGACATCCTGTATGCCAATGATCGTTTCCTTGCCATGCTTGGCGATGACAGCCTGGAAGCGCTGACCCAATCGCGCGGCCATACCTTCGATGACATCCTCTCTGCCTCCGACAAAGAGCGTGTTTTCCTAGAGATCGAACATCAGCTGCGGCAGAGCTTGATCGGATTCGTTGATTTCAAAGCCATCACAAAACAGGGTCCTCTCCGATACATGGAGATTTTTTGCCGTACCACCACACTTCCGGACTATGGACATGTGATTGTGGCCTTCGCCGTCGATGCAGAAGCGAAGTACCTGACCTACTCTACCGACCGGCTGACAGCGCTCCCGGGGCAGCGTCGTTTCCTTGAATATGCAGCCAAATGGTTCAAGCTTGCCAGCATGAATCCGGCATCACCGCCGATTGTGATCCTTTATTTCAATCTCTGCCACTTCAAGTCGTACAATATCCACTTCGGCCTTGATGCCGGTGATGCCCTCCTGCTCCATATGGCGGAGACGCTCAGGGAATGCTTCCCGAATGATTTCATTGCGCGCTTCTCTGATGATCATTTCGTCGTCCTCACCTATGACATAGATCTTCAAAACCGCGTCATCGATGCCCACAAGAAGCTGCTTTCCATGTACATGCGTTCCCCGCTCGAAGTGAAAATTGGGATCTATCAGGTAGAAGATCTCTCGATCACGCCGAGCAAGGCCTGCGATCTAGCGAAGCTCGCCTGCGACAGCATCAAGGACCGCCTTGACATCTTCCTCTGTGAGTACACCGCCAAGGTGCAGCGCGCCGTCCTCATTCGTGACTATGTCATCGATCATCTGGATGAGGCCTTTGCCAAAGGCTATATTCAGGTCTACTACCAGCCTGTCATCCGCTCCATCTCGAAGACGCTATGCGGCCTCGAAGCACTGGCCCGCTGGATCGATCCCGTGTACGGATTCCTGAAGCCGAGTGAATTCATCCCGGCTCTTGAAAATTCACGCCAGCTCTACCAGCTCGACCTGTACATCTTAGAAGAGGTCTGCAAGCGCCTCCGCGCCTGCCTGGATGACGGCATACCTGTCGTCCCGATTTCCATCAACCTCTCCCGAATGGACTTCCTCACCTGTGACATCTTCACCGAGGTGGAAAGACGAACCCAAAAATATCGGATCCCCCACCACCTCCTCTGCATAGAGATCACGGAGAGCATGTTCGTACAAAACGCACGAGAGATCCGCATCATTCTCGATCACTTCCGCGAGGTGGGCTATCAGGTCTGGATGGATGACTTCGGAAGCGGCTACTCCTCACTGAATGCACTCAAGGACTATCACTTCGATGAGCTCAAGATCGACATGAACTTCCTGTCGAATTTCACGCAGCGCTCGAAGGATATCATCCAGTCCACCATTCATATGTCAAAAAAGATCGGCATTCGTACGCTGGCAGAGGGCGTGGAAACGGAAGAACAATTCCGCTTCCTCCGAGACATCGGCTGCGAAAAGATCCAGGGCTACTTCTTCGGCAAGCCGCTCCCCTTCGATGAGATGAAAGCCCATATCCTTCTGCAACATATTGATATTGAGACAGAAGAGCTCACAGCTTATTATGAAAAAGCGGGAGATATGGACTTCACGACGGATGAGTCACTCGCGATCGTAGAGACCATGGAGGATGGCAAGCTCTATTTCCGCTTCGCCTCCCCAGCCTACCAAGACGTACTTGCTTCCGTCGGTGCACCCACACCGCGTGACAGTGAAGCCCGCCTCAATATGCCGGAGAGCCCGATCCGTAAAAAAATCGCGCGTCTGCTCTCCCATGTCTACGATTCCGACCAGCCCTACGCCATCACCTATACCATCGATGATCAGTATCTCTGGCTGAAGGTGCAGAAGATCGCCCAGCTCGGAAAACGCTTCCTCTTGCGCTGCAAGCTTCTCAATATCACACGCAATGCCATCCAGATCGAACAGATGAAAGTGAACGGTCTTGAAAAGGATCTCTACGACCTCTACCATGCCATCGTTATCAATGATCTAGATCGCGGCACCTGCCAGCCTGTCGTCTTCTGCCGGGACTACCACAAGTTTCATCCCGGTCACACCTACAGTTACCGAACAGCAATGCGTGCTTTCGGATATCTCTCCATTCAGAAAGAAGACCGTCCTCGCTATGAGTGCTTCATGGATGCGGACACCATCTCCGATCGCCTTTCTGCACATGGCGGCACGCTCTCTGAATATTTCCGCACCCTGACGCCGAACGGCTTCGTCTGGTGTCAGCATGTCTTCATCGCTATCCCCGACACCCATTGCCGTATCTTCCTTCACACGGTCAAGCCCGCCGCCCCGAATAACCTCGCCATGGAAAAGGGTCTTGTCAAGCTGTATAACGAGATCAAGAAAGACTGGTGACCTGTAATCGGTGACTGGTGATAGGACCGGCAGCATTGAGGGAAACGCTGATTCAATCGCAGAGCCAGATTCCACAAGAATTTTTATACATAGCTTCGTCATAGCCTTCCTTAAATAGCTCGCTATTCGCGTCAGGTTATTCCTCGCTATGCATAAAAATTCAAGAGTAAAATCTGACAACGATTGAATCAGTGTTTCCCTAGAACAGTAAAAGGCTCTCCGTACGAGCATTGCGCGGGAGAGCCTTTTTTCGTGTGCCGATCTGCGCTATAATATAGGATATCAATTTTAACGTAAAGCGGTGTGACCGGAGATCAGAGTAGACCATGTAGGGCACTTTCCTCAAAAAGGATCTTCCCGCCAATGGAAAAACGGGACTGCCAATTCCTTACTCATGACATCTCCGGATCCCCCTCACTTTTTTCAGGAGATACCCATGACAGAATCCACACGATGCACCATCATCGTCAATCCGACCTCCGGACGCGAACGAGCCCCGCGCTATATCCCGCTCCTCCATACGACACTGGCAAAGCGCTATGACAATATCACGATCAAGCTGACTGAAAAAGCCGGAGATGCCACGGAATTTGCACGCATCGCCGCAGAAAAAGGACGTGACGTCATCTGCATGGGCGGTGATGGCACGATCAATGAAGTCATCAATGGCATGGTACCCGTAGGAAGTCACTCCGCCTTCGGTTTTATCCCTTTCGGTACAGTCAATGACCTCGCCCGTGCGCTTCACATCCCGCGTTCCCCGCAGGGAGCCATCCGTATGCTTGAGCATGCAGTCAAGACGAAGATCGATGTCGGCAAGATCAATGACCGCTACTTCATCAACGTTGTCGCCGCCGGTCTCATTTCTGAAGCAGTCAGCGAAGTCTCCATCAAAGAAAAGACCCTCTTCGGATCGCTCGCCTACTTCATGAAAGGCATGCAGGTCTTGAACAAGCAGAGATCCTACCACTTCAAGATCGAAGAGGAAAATGGCACTGTTATTCAAGTCTCCTCCCCTTTGATCGCTGCCATGCTGACAGACTCTGCCGGCAGCTTCCGCAACCTCATCCCGCCGGAGGATCGCAATAAAGGCATCATCAAGCTCTGTCTCTTCCACGACTTCGCCTGGCTGAATGCCATCAGGCAGGCGCCGAAGCTCCTCGCCGGTTTCCAAATGGGCCCCGACTTCGTCACGGTCGTCGGTATCAAAAAAGCGCACATCTCCATCACGGAAGGCGATACCCTCTCGACCAATGTAGACGGCGATAGGGGACCGAATTTCCCGATCGACCTTGAGATCCTCCCCTCCCGTCTCCCCGTCTTCGTTCCCGAGTACGTGGATGACAATGCGACGCATCTCCCCCACTTCTTTGAACGCGTGGCCCCCCATATGCATTTCCCTTGGGCAGAAAATGGGGAAGAACCGATCAAGGGGACGACCATTGAAGAAGTCGTACGGGAAGTGCAGGAACGGGAGAAGCGGAAGAAGTAATAGAGACACTCGGATGATGAAAAACGGCACATGCCCATGATAGGATCCCCCTAAAGCAGACACGGTCTATCACTAAACTGCTTTAGGGGGATTTTTCATGGCTAAATGAAACGCCGTGATCTTGGAGCGTATGGAGTATGTTTCCCGTTTTCCGATGCCCTCCCATTTCGAGCGCAAACGAAAAAGATTTCTCGCTTGCGCTCGAAATGACAGTACGGGAAAGCGGTATTCTCGCATCGCTTCCTTATTTGCGGCATAACAAAATGCCGCAAATCCCATGTGGATACTCAAATACCAACATAGAATTTACGGCTATAATTTTGGGGGATATTTGCCATGTCTATCTTGACAGGGGGCTGATCATTTGATCATGCCGCTTTTATTATTTCACTACCTTCTCCGTATTTTCTGCAAGTCCCGGGAAATCCAGTGTCGCGAAGAGATCGCGAAGGGTTTCATTTCTGCGGATCTGCTGGATGCTGCCATCTTCATGGACGAAGATCTCCTGATGACGGAGGCGTCCATTATAGTTATAGCCCATGCTGTGACCATGCGCGCCGGTATCGTGGATAACGATGAGGTCGCCCATTTCGATTTCAGGAAGCTCTCTCTGGATGGCGAATTTATCGCAATTCTCACAAAGGGAGCCGGTCACGTCATAGACGTGGTCCTTCGGTGCATCTGCTTTGCCGAGGACAGTAATGTGGTGGTAGGCACCATACATCCCCGGACGCATGAGGTCGGCCATGCAGGCATCGGTACCGATGTAGTCTCTGTAGATGTGCTTGTAATGGATGGCTTTCGTGACGAGAAAGCCATACGGGCCGGTCACCATGCGGCCGCATTCGAAGGAGATGCGGGTATCTTCAAAGCCTGCCATTTTTTCTTCGAAGAGCTTCTTCGCACCTTCGCCGAGGCCTTCGAGGTCGACCGGATCCTGTTCCGGACGATAGGGGATGCCAATGCCGCCGCCAAAGTCGATGAAGGAGACGGTGATGCCTTTTTCTCTCTTGATCTCATTCGCAAGGTCAAACATCATGCTGATGGTGCCGAGAAGCCCCGGGAGCTGGAGTTCCGCGGAGATGACCATGGTATGGATACCAATGTAGGAGATTCCATGGTCCTTCGCCCAGTCGACACAGGTCATGAGCTGGTCCTTGGTCATGCCATACTTAGCTTCTTCCGGAGTACCGATGATCGCATTGCCGCGTGCAAGCTCCGGCCCAGGATTATAGCGGAAGCAGATCTTTTCCGGGACGATGTGAAGACGTTCCATGTCGCCTAAATTCGATACATCATCCAGATTGATGATGGCGCCAAGGTCATTCGCTTTCAAAAATTCTTCGTCCGGGGTATCATTCGAAGAGAATACGATCTGATCACCGGTGATGCCGACGCTCTCGGCAAGCACCAGCTCTGCCATAGAGCTGCAATCTGCACCGATGCCGAGTTCCTTGAGGCTCTTCATGATCCAGGGGTTTGGCGTTGCTTTCACCGCAAAGTATTCATGAAAATTCGGATTCCAGGAAAAGGCCTTCTGCAGACGCTTCATATTGTCATGAATGCCTTTTTCATCATAGATGTGAAATGGTGTACCATACTGCTGTGCTACCTGTCGGATCAGCTCATCGCTGAATGGGATCTTTTTATCAGTCATTACATATCCTTCTTTCCTAGTCTTTTGATTTTATCGGAAAATTCGATGTTTAATTATAACACACGAGCATGGGATTGACTATAGAAAAATAAGAAGGGGCTCAGGGTGAGCCCATGGAGCGTCAAGCCCCAGAGACTCACCCTGAACCCTAGAGAAAATCATCTTACCAAGTGACACTACCGATGAACAGTTCTACTTACTTATTATCCGCATTCGCTACCGCTTTCTTGCTGTATTCTTCTGTCCATTTCTTGAAGTTGCCATTGTCCGTATTTTCTTTGATGACTTCGTTCACGACAGCAAGGACATCTTCGTTGCCCTTCTGGATAGCAGCCGCAGAGTTCTTGACAGCATTCGGGAATTTGATATCCGAGAACATCAGGTCATCATTGAAAATGAGGTACTGCTGACCGACGATGCCTTCGACAACGAGGCCATCCACCTTACCATGCTTGAGCTCGAGCACGACTTCCGGGACATGCGCAAGACCGACGATCTTGGCATCCTTGATCTTTTCCTTTGCCAGAGCTTCCTGTGTGGTGGACTTCTGGACGCCGATGGTCTTGCCGTAGAGATCTTCTACTTTCTTATATTTGTCCGCATCTGCCTTCTTGATGATGACAAGCTGTTCTGTCGGCAGGTAGTTGTCCGAGAAATCCATAGATTTCTTACGTTCATCAGTTGGGTTGATACCGGCGATGGCGATATCGACCTTACCGCTGGTCAGTGAGGTCAGAAGCGCCTGGAAATTCATATCCTGCACTTCGAGCTTGACGCCGAGCTTGTCAGCGACTTTCTGTGCAAGCTCCATATCAATGCCGATGACTTTCTTTTCGCCGACGGATGTATCGACGAATTCATATGGCGGGTAGCCGGACGCAGTGCCTACGACGAGCTTGCCTTCTTTCTTGATCTTCTGCATCAGCGGGCTTTCTTTCTGCGTCTGTGGCTTGCTCGATGCCGCTTTGTCAGCGCTGCCGCCGCAGCCTGCCAGTGTGAATGCTGCCATAGCTGCCAGACCAAGGGCAGCTGCTTTCCATGCTTTGCTATGTTTCATCATCATAATGTCCACCTCTCTAGTGAAATCGTCCCCATCGGACTTTCGTTTTGCATGCATAGATGATAGCATGATTATACACGTTTGTCAATAATTATTCACTTAATTTCGCATTTCTTTTAGATCAAATTTCTTGCATTTTCCCTTTGTGAAAAGTTCCACATGCTTGCAGCAGTGAGGATCTGCGATATCGCATACTTTCTAGCCTGACTCCTTTCTGCTATGCAGAGCAGCAATATAAAGGCGCAGCCTCCTCCATGGAGACTGCGCCTTTTATGCAAAATATGCACGAACAAAGTCCGATAGCCTTACTTCGCTTTTTCTACTGCGATCTTGCTGTACTGATCGACCCATTTCTCGAACTGGCCGGATTCGGTATCTTTCTTGATGATCTCATTGATGATCTTCATGAGATCGTCATTGCCCTTCTTCATCGCTACAGCGGAGACCTTCTTTGCTCCTTCGAACTGTACATCTGCAAGAGCGAGATCATCATTGAAAATCAGGTACTGCTTAGCTACAACGCCTTCGAGCACGATCCCATCGAGTTTTTCATTTTTCAACTGCAGGATCGCATCCGGTACGCTGGAGAGACCGAGGGCTTTCGCGCCTTCGACCTTCTGTGCCGTCGCTTCCTGTGTGGTGGACTTTTCTGCGCCGATGGTCTTGCCTTTCAGATCTGCCGCTGTCTTATATACGTGCTGGTTCTTCTTCAGGACGAGCAGCTTCTGCTCTGTCGGAAGATACTTGTCAGAGAAGGCCATGACTTTCTCGCGTTCCGGAGTCGGGGAGACACCGCCGACAGCGATATCGACCTTGCCTGCCGTGACGGAGGAGAGCAGTGCAGAGAAGCTCATGTCCTGGACTTCCATCTTGACACCGAGCTTGTCAGCAAGCTGCTGGCACATTTCGATATCGAGTCCGATGACCTTCTTGTCAGCGGAGCCAGAGTCTACGAATACATATGGCGGGTAGCCGGAAGAGGTGCCGACGATGATCTTGCCTCTCTTCTTGATGGTTTCCATCAGCTGTCCCTGCTGCGCTTCGCCGGAGGCAGCAGATTTAGCTGCACCTTTGTCATCCCCGCAGCCAGCCATCAGAAGCGCGCCGGCAGCAGCCAGACCAAGCAGTGCGAATTTTACAGATTTTTTCATTTGAAAGACCTCGCTTTCCCAAATTGGTAACTCACTCATGCCATACTAGCATGATGATGGAAATCATGTCAATAAGAAAAAAACGGATGTAGCCGCTAACGTACATCCGTCCTTAGATTTGTGAAATTTTGGAAAACACTGCATCGATCGCAGAAGCAATATTTCATGCAGGGAGTTGAGCTCTCGTGAGAAATTGGCGCTTGCACCGATCCGGAAATACCGATTTCTCATTAGGGAAACACTGATTAAATCGTTGTCAGATTTTACTCTTGAATTTTTATAAATGACGAGGAATAACCTGACGCGAATAGCGAGCTATTTAAGGAAGGCTATGACGAAGTCATGTATAAAAATTCTTGTGGAATCTGACTCTGCGATTTAATCAGCGTTTCCTTAGCCCTGACTTATTTCTTTGCGTTTTCTACAGCTTTCTTCGTCATTTCATCGACCCATTTATCAATGTTGCCATTATCACGGTTCTCTTTGATGACTTCGTTGACGATCTTGATAAAGTCTTCATTGCCCTTAGGTACAGCGACCGAGGAGCCTTTGCTGTCTATTTTGAAGAATACATTCGTCGGAGCCAGGTCAGGATTCGTGATGAGGTACTGTCCGCCGACGATGCTCTGTACCGGGACAGCATCGACTTTGCCCTGCTGGAGTTCCAAAAGCGCATCCGGAACCTTCGTCAAAGATACGACCTGTGCGTCTTTGATCTGCTCGTTGGTCAGCTTTTCCTGCAGGGAAGACTTCTGGACGGCGATCTTTTTGCCATTGAAATCAGACAGCGTCTTGTACTTGCCTGCATCTTCCTTACGGACAAGGAGGGTATGCTTGCCGACGAGGTAGCTGTCGGAGAAATCGACGGTCTTCTCTCGTTCTGCAGTCGGAGTGATGGCGGAGATCGCAATATCGATCTTGCCTGTCGTGATAGAAGCCAGGAGCGACTGGAAGGTCATGTCCTGTACTTCGAGCTTGACGCCGAGCTTCTTCGCAACAGCTTCTGCGATTTTGATATCGATCCCCGTGATGGATTTTTTATCTTTGACGGAAGTATCCAGGAATTCGTAAGGCGGGAAGCCCGGTGCTGTACCTACAACGAGTTTACCGTCTTTCTTGATTTTCTGAAGGAGCGCGCCCTGTCCTGCCGCACTCGATGCTGCAGAAGAAGAAGCGGCTTTGTCTCCGCCGCAGCCGGTAAGGGCAAATACGCCGCAGGCTGCCACACCCAGGATGGCCAGTTTCAACATTTTATTCATCATCTATACCCTCTTTGCTTTCTTTTCACATGTAGTTGGATTGGATGCAATAAATATACACCTATTTGCATGAAAATGCAATAGTCACGTATAAAAAAACAAAGGCGATGTGAAATAACGATCATCTCATTTTAGCGTTCCATCTGCCGCGGGGGACTTGCAGCTCTCATAGGAGTGACCGGGAAACCT
>ERZ1034973.678-NODE-678-length-22794-cov-8.138045_pt1 | contig 22794 bp, 13 predicted proteins | sample MGYA00520686_ERZ1034973 | MGnify/ENA primary metagenome ERZ1034973 (study PRJEB33766, sample SAMN09781775) | gut metagenome | biome: gut microbiome | host: Homo sapiens | place: Madagascar | study: EMG produced TPA metagenomics assembly of the PRJNA485056 data set... | reverse complement strand
ATTCTTTATTTATTAATCGGCTCAAATTTACTCATTTTTTGTCAATAATCGGGTTTGTTTGAGCCGATTTTGTGTATATTTAACGGGCTTTTGGTCCGATTCGATGAAAACATCTTGGAGAATAGACGAAACGGAAAAGGTAAAACCAAACTACTAAAACTTCACTATGGCGGCTCATGTCATGCAGGTGAATGGCTTCCAATTTCAGGGCAAGGTATATATTGCTTTGGATGAAGGTTCTGATTACTACCGTATCTATGGAGAAAAGAATGGAACAACAAAAGAATATCATCATGATATTGCTTTTGACGAACTTGGCGATGTACTTGACTCAATGATAGAGACAGGAGGTATGACCAAGGAAGAACTCATGTTGATCTCGTACTCTTCGCAGATTAGTTTTGATACACGCACTGCATTGTTCGCAAGTCTTTCGATTGTTACATAACAAACGGCATCACTGTTGCCGTAAGCAATGCTCTTCCGGCACAGTGAAGCCGTGCTTGGATAACGACCATGTAATCAAAAGATCATAGCTTTGGGAAAAATTTTCCCACTTTATGTTTGTAGTTTCGATACTCATCACCGAAATCACGCTCAAGACGCTGTTCCTCGTTGTGGACTTGAACCATCATAATGAATACTACAACTACGAAGATGAGGACAGCCTGCCAAGAACACAATATCGTGATAATTCCGAGATAATAAACTAATGTCCCACTGAGCATCGGATTGCGACTATAACGATATGGACCATTGGTCATTAGGTATTGAGTTCGTGGGGCAATCTCGTGCCCCATCGCATAAACGGATTGCCTTTACCATGAATTTTCATATACACAACACTCCATATGGCCAAAGCTAACCCTGCAACAGCCAACATCCCACCCACTACCCATTGCCAGAAGGTCGGGACGATTAAGTCACTGCAAAGCCACATGAGCGTAGGTAAACCTATAATAAAAATAGTAAATCCAAGAAATTAGCCGATGAACTGTCTCATAATTATCCCGTTAATTAACATGCATGGTCTGCTTTTCTACCAACCGTTTTCTCTTATGTCTTGGAAAGAGTTGCCTCTATCCATCTGCAAGAATACAGAATTTTATTGAAATCCAATCAAATATCATCGAATTACATCCTAAATCCCCTATTTTTCTTGGCTCTTCTGCTGACTCAGAGAAACACCACAAACGAACGTTGTGGGACAAATCCGCTTGGGAGAAAACTTATGATGATGGAGGAAAGTTCTTTGGTTGGTAATTATGCATCAAAATATACTTTTGATTTATTTCAAGGCATTTTTTCTAACTCATTTCTTGCAAGGAAGAATAAAAATATCTATCTTTGCAGTTGAATATTTAGCTTTGCAATAAACTATGAGTGTATTATACGGAACAAAAATAAACCAATTACTTGCCAATACCGCACCGACAGGACTGTTGTTTGCTGACTGGCTAAAGAAGAAAGGATATTCTGTCCAACTGCAAAAGAAATACAGAGACTCTGGATGGCTGACAGCTATATGCAAAGGTGTGATGTGTCGCACTGGTGCCCGTTTGAATGCTTATGATGCCATAGCGTCATATAACAAACAGATGGGTGGCACCCTCAGAGTGGCTGCAATGTCTGCCTTGGAATATACGGGGTTCAACCATTATGTACCAATGGGAAAGCCTGTTCTGATGGTGGCAGCACCAACGTTCAAGACACCATTATGGATGCAAAGTGATGTCTATGACGCTACCTTCCGGGTGTTTCACACAAATGCCTTCTCGTATACAGAGACAATAGAAAGAGTTACGGACAGTGGCACGTTATATGTTTCTTCTCCAGAACAAGCGTTCTTGGAGTGTCTAATCTTGGCTCCAAAGTCATACAGCTACATGGATCTGTACTATGTTATGGAGCAACTGACCACCCTACGTTCTGATGTTGTACAGCACTTGTTGGAAACTTTGGACAACAACAGAGTAAAGAGGATGTTTCTGTATATGGCTGAAAAGGCAGGTCATTTTTGGTTCGAAGAACTGCATCCCGAAAAGATAGATGTCGGGACTGGGAAAATCCAAGCTGCTACCAATGGTACATTTAATCGTAAATATAACATGACTATTCCAAAAGATTTAGAAGAATATGAGGGATAAGTACAAGAAGCAGGTCGCATTATTGATAAGAATTATGCAGTCTGTATATCGTATCAAGGAATTTGCCGTGCATGGTGGAACAGCCATTAATCTGTTCCATAAGAATTTGCCACGGTATTCAGTGGATATAGACCTTACCTATATTCCCATTCAAGATAGGACTACAAGTTTATGTACTATCAATGAAAGACTGCTTGAAGTCAAGAGGAACATGGAAAAAACGATACCAGGCATTGTGGTCGTTCCCAAACCGAATGTATGGAAACTCCTATGCACATTAGGAGATGCAACCGTCAAGATAGAAGTGAATGGTACGAAACGAGGCATCATTGGTGATACAGTGGATATGTCATTGTGTGCCAAAGCCAAGGATGAGTTCAATATGGGCTGTAAGGCTCGAACAGTCTCTTTCACCCAATTATATGGCGGAAAAATCACTACAGCTTTGAGTAGACAGCATCCTCGTGACCTGTTTGACTGTAAGTATATGGACATTAGCTCTTTTGAGGATGTTAAAGATGGCTTTATGCTGTGCCTCTTAGGAAGTGACAAACCTATCATCGAGTCATTGCAACCCAATGAGATAGACCAAACGGATGCTTTGGAGAAACAGTTTGAGGGTATGTCAGACATAGCCTTTAGTTACGAGGACTATAAGCAAGATTGCAGTTGGTCAAATTGGTTCAAGAAGGCATGACCAAGGCAGACAAGGATTTCCTGCTTTCTTTTGAGGAAGGCTGCCCTGATTGGAGTCTGTGTAGTGCCGGTGATTTGTCCAAATATCCTTCTGTACAATGGAAATTGCTCAATATCAGAAATCTGAAGGAGCATAACATTCAAAAACATGAGCAGGGAATTAAAAAGTTGAAAGACTTCTTATTTCCCAAATAGATAGAGTCATCCCCAAGGAAGCCTTGTAGCTTACTTGCAAAGTTAGTGTTAAACACGAGGAATTTATCGTTATTCTAATTGTTTTATACTAAATTTGTACAAATAATAGGATATGACGCTACATCGTGCTACAAGACACTACAAGTAGGCTACATCTTTCAATGCCTATAAAAGTTATGTAACATCCTGAAAATCAATAATGCTACATGAAGATACAACTTTCAGAGTCATATTTGACTTATAGGCATATGCAGGAAGAGGAACAAGCGTTTCTTGAAAACATGAAACCGGGATTGCAGCACACACAGATGTAAGCTATTGTATCTATCCCACCGCTACGCACCTGTTCATAACCGTACCCGGACAGCCAACAGCTTTCAAGGAAGCAGTGAAAGACGTCAGCCTGTTCATAAACGGTGCTCACTAAAGAATTATCTCAAACAGTCATAACAATCAAGAAACAACATCACACCATGGCATTATCCAACATAGAGAAACATTATAACAAACACCCTGAAGACCTGCGCCTTCTGCGCAGACACGGCATCGTAGAGTTTGAAACGACCATGCACCACCTGCACCGTTTCCTTAAGCCCGGCATGCATCTGCTCGACATCGGCGCAGGCACAGGCCGCTACACCTCAGCCCTAATGGCCGAAGGCTACGACGTGAAAGCGGTTGAACTGGTGAAGCGCAACATCAACGTCTTCCTCGAACGCGAGCCAACAGCCAACGTGGTGCAAGGCGACGCAAGAGACATGCCGTTCATCCCTGCCGCATCGGCAGACATAACGCTCTTGCTGGGACCTCTCTACCACCTCATTGGCGACGAAGAGAAGCTGAAAGCTCTGAACGAGGCTAAACGTGTCACGAAACCTGGCGGACTGATCTTTGTGGCTTACCTCATGAACGAATATAGCATCCTGTCTTATTGCTTCGATGAAGACAGAATGGGCGACCTGCTAAAGAGAGGTGTGGTAGACCGCAATTTCCACATCCAGGCACAGGCAGACGAGCTTTACGACTATGTGCGCATCGACGACATCAACCGTCTGGACACAGCTGCCGGCCTAGAGCGTGTCACCATATTCTCACCCGACGGGGCTTCCGACTACATGCGCACACGCCTAAACCGCATGAGTGACGAGACGTTCGCTCTGTTCATCGAATACCAAAAGACCATATCTGAACGTGCCGACCTCATTGGCGCGGGAAGCCATGTGGTTGACGTGGTGCGGGTGAAATGAAAAAGCCGACAGAAGCGACAACAACCCGACAACAACGAAACCTGACCTTACCAAGAGAAAACAACAGCTGACGCGACAAAAGGAAAATGTGAACAGTTTGTGATATTTTATGAATATGCCTACACGATAATAAATCAGTAACTTTGCAACCGAATTATTACTAAAGGTATGAAAAAATTATTGTTCACATTTTCCTTGACTCTTCTCTCAAGCCTGTCCATGGCCCAAGAGACATTGTCATTGGGCCAATGCCTACAGATGGGCATTGAGCGAAATCTTAATCTGAAAACCTATGAGGGCAATGTTCTCAAAGGCAAGCACAACATCAGCGAGAACCGTGCCCGACTGCTGCCACAGATAAACATAGGTGCAGCTTTCAACGACAATTTCACGCCGCCTGTGTCTGTGACCGATGGCACCGCCTACGGCAAACCGTACAACGTCACAAAGACGCTGCAATATAACTCATCGGCAAGCATCCAGCTGCAGATGCCCCTCTACAGCCAGACAGCACTCACAGCGCTCAACATCTCCAAAACTCTCGACCAGCTAAACTCCTTGTCTTACAACAAAGCCAAGGAAGACCTCATCGTGCAAATCAGCAAGATGTATTATCTCGCACAAAACACCGAGGAACAGATCGGCATAATAAAAGACAACATCAAGCGTCTGGAGGAACTGCGCGACATCACACAGGCCTTCCATGACAACGACATGGCCCTCAGCGTCGACGTGAAACGTGTAAACGTGAACCTGGAGAATCTCAGCGTGCAATATGACAACGCAAAGGCAATGCTCACACAGCAGTATAACATGCTCAAATATGTCATCGACTATCCTGCCGACAAAACCATTGCGGTAGAGAAAGCAAACATCGAACAGACAGACATGGCAGCGCTGACAGGACTGAACGAGAACCTGTCTGAACTGCAACTGCTCCGCAAACAGCAGACGCTCGCCGAACAGCAGAAGAAGCTGGCTAAAGACGGATACCTGCCCACGCTTGCTCTCACAGGCAACTGGACCTATGCCGCCTTCACCGACAAGTTCAGCAACTGGTTCCATTCTGGCGAATCGAACCATTGGTACAAGTCGAACGGCATCGGTCTGACGCTGCGCATCCCCGTGTTCGACGGTTTCGAGAAGCGCTCCAAGATAAGAAAAGCACAAGTAGACATCGACAACGCCAAGCTGTCTTACGAGAACGCCATGAAGGGCATGCAGACACAATATGCCAACGCCGTGAACGACCTCGCCAACAACCAGCGCAACTTCAGCAAACAGCGCGACAACTATCTCCTGGCCGAGGATGTGTATAAGGTTACAAGCGACAGATACCGCGAGGGCATAGCCTCAATGACGGAGGTGCTGCAAGACGAGATGAGCATGAGCGACGCTCAGAACAATTATCTCACGGCCCATTTCAACTATCAGGTGTCGAACCTAACGCTACTGAAGCTCACGGGACAACTTGAGAAGCTATTGAAATGAATGAGGAATGTGGAAAGTGGAAAGTGGAATGATTGCGGCGTTGCCGCAATGTAGATTTTTCCAATGTTTACTTTTCCTTTTATTCGGCATTTATTCATTCTGCTTTTATTTTTTAAGGTAACATATAACAAGACAAAAAATGGAGACAAACAACAATAACGCAAGCAACAATAACGCAAGCAATAAAAATAACGCAAGCAATAACAACGCAAACATCGAGAACAATGCCCAGTCTAATCACGAGCTTACAGCCAAACAGCTGAAGCGCCAACGCATACGCCAGATTGTGGTAAGCCTCATCGGCGTGGCTATCCTTGTGTGTGGAATCGTCAAGATCGGCTGCATGTTCATGGACTATAAAAGCAACGAGAAGAGCGACGATGCTCAGATAGAGCAATATATCTCACCCGTCAACATGCGTGCATCGGGATACATCAAGAAGATCTGTTTCAAGGAACACCAGGACGTGAAGAAGGGCGACACGCTGCTCGTTCTCGACGACCGCGAGTATCGCATACGCGTCATGGAGGCTGAAGCAGCCCTCAAGGACGCCATGGCTGGAGCCAACGTGGTGGACGCATCGCTGCAGACCACGCAGACCTCTGCAACGGTATACGAGGCATCAATAGCCGAGATAGAGATACGCCTCTCTAAGCTGGAGAAAGACCGCCAGCGTTACCAGAACCTTGTGGCCCGCAACGCTGCCACACCCATACAGCTCGAACAGATCGAGACCGAATATAACGCCACGAAGAAGAAACTCGATGCTGTGCGCCGCCAACAGAAAGCTGCCTACTCGGGCGTGAACGAGGTGCAGACGCGCAAGAAGAACACAGCGGCTGCCATCGAACGTGCACAGGCTGCTCTGGAGATGGCAAAGCTCAACCTCTCCTATTGTGTCGTAACGGCTCCCTGCGACGGCAAGCTCGGCCGCCGCGCTCTCGAAGAGGGACAGCTGGTGAACGCAGGACAGACCATCACCTACATCATGCCAGACACGCAGAAATGGGTCATAGCCAACTATAAGGAGACACAGGTGGAGAACCTCTATGTAGGTCAGAAGGTCATCATGACCGTCGATGCCTTCGAAGGCAAAGAGTTTGAAGGCAAAATTACGGCCATTTCTGGTGCCACAGGTTCCAAATACTCTCTCGTGCCTACTGACAACTCGGCTGGCAACTTCGTGAAGATCCAGCAGCGTGTGCCTGTGCGCATAGAGTTTGAAGGAATATCCAAGGAAGACAACGACAAGTTGGCTGCCGGAATGATGGTTGTTGTAAAGGCTCAACTTAAGTAAATGACACAAGCAGAGATATATACGGCGGTGCCTGACCACCTGCCGAAGAATTTTCCGTTCTACAACTGGGTGCCAAAGCCCCTTGGCATCGCCTTCCTCGTCATCCTTTTCATACCTATCATGACGGTGAGCGGTGCCTACACCGTCAACAGTAGCGAGATGGTGGGCGGGCTTGGCATCCAATCGGAACATATCGCGTTCCTGAGCTTCGTCACGTCCATAGGCATGGCGGCGTTCTCGCCGTTCTTCTATTCCCTGGTCAGCGTGCGCCGCCAGAAGATGATGAGCCTCGTAGGCTTCTCCTTACTGGCTGTGCAGAGCTACATCTGTGCCAACACCGACAGCCTGTTCATCCTCGCTCTCAACAGCCTGATTATGGGCTTCGTCAGACAGACCTTGCTCATGTGCAACCTCTTCACGCTCATCAAGTATGGCTTCGGCATAGAAGCCACACGCAACGTCACGCCCGGCAACGAGCCTGTCGACGAGGCAGGATGGGACGCTCTCGACACGGAGAAGAAGGCGAGCCAACCGATCATCTATTTCTTCTTCATGCTCCTCGGACAGATAGGCACATGGATAACGGCATGGTTCGCTTACAACTACCACTGGCAGATGGTCTATTATGCCATGCTCGGCGCCATACTCGTGGCCCTGCTCATCACCCTTCTGTGCATGCCTTACAACCCCTACCCCACAAAGCACAGTCCGCTGTCGTTCTCCAAGTTCGGCAACGTGGTGGTGTTCTGCCTCATGTGCTGCTCGTTCGTCTATGTCACGGTCTACGGCAAAGTTTACGACTGGTACGACAGTCCAAGAATCTGCTGGGCAACAGCTGTCTGTGTGCTCTCCGCCCTTCTGTTCTTCTACCTTGAGAAGACGCGCCGCTCGCCTTACTTCATGCTCAAGGCGTTCAAGTTGCGTAGCATACAGGGCGGCATACTGCTCTTCATCGGACTAATGATCTGCAACTCCAGCTCCATGCTCGTCAACATCTTCGTGGGCGTGGGCATGAAGACAGACCAGATACAGGTGGCAGCCCTCGGCAACTGGGTCTTGCTGGGCTATTTCATAGGCTTGGTGACCATCCTTATTCTCAACAACAAGGGGGTCCATTTCAAATGGTTCTTCGCCCTGGGCTTCATCCTCATTGCCGCCGCCTCGCTGTTCATGTATTTTGAGGTACAGACAGCCGGAATGTTGGAGCGCATGAAGTGGCCTGTCATCATACGCGCCACTGGCATGATGCTCCTCTACTCGCTCATCGCCGTCTACGCCAACCAGCGCATGCCTTACAAGCTGCTCTCCACATGGGTATGCATAATGCTCACCGTGCGCATGGTCATAGCTCCCGGCATCGGATCGGCTCTCTATCAGGTGGTGTTCCAGTATCGCCAGCAATATTATGTCACGCGTTACGCCCACGACTATGACCGCACGAACGCGGAGACAGCCACAACCTACGACATGACAGCCCGAGGCATGCAGTATCAGGGCAAGAGCGAGACAGAGGCACAACACATGGCTGCCATGTCGGCAAAGGGCAAGGTGCAGGTGCAGGCCACGCTGTCAGCCATCAAGGAGATGTCGGGATGGACCATCTATGCCTGCATAATACTTGCCGGTCTCATGCTCGTCGTGCCGTGGCCCAAGAGAGACATATCGAAGGACACGAAAGAGATGTATGTAAACTATTGAACCCAAAACGGTTCATTAGGCCGTTTGGGGTTAAAATTACGTTAAATGGCCATTAGCGTCCCGTTAAAAACCGGGACCCTAATGGCCAATTAACCTAACAAACTTAAAAGTTAGACAAGTTCCAAAACATAAACACCACGGGCCGGAATTTGAACCGCCGTGTCTATCGCAACGGTCGTATCTGTTATAACATCTTTGCCAGCCTTATGGTCTTTTACAACTTCATTGAAACGATTCATATCCAATGTCTGGTTCTGATCTGTTCCATTCATTAAAACAAGAACCGTCTTGTTGTCCTTGACCCTTGCATAAACATAACAGCCCGATCTGTCAGGAGTGTAATGAATCAGCTTTCCTTCTTTTACAGCATCACACCGCTGTCTCCAGTTCAACAATTTCCTCATATAATTCCAAGCTTCATTCTGCAGATCCGTACGTCCCTCAGGTGTGAAAGCATCTTTCGGGTCTCCAGCCCAACCTCCAGGAAAATCAGAGCGTATGACACCGTCGCCTTCAGCTTTTGTTCCAGACATCAGAATCTCTGTTCCATAATAGATCTGAGGAATGCCTCGGGTTGTCAACAAGAAAGCTATGGCCTGTTTGTATCTCCTTAAATCAGACTCTCCCTTTTGCATAAAGCGCCCTAAATCATGATTATCCAAAAAGATCAGCACGTTGTTGGGATCGGGGAACATGAAATCTTGTGCGATAACCTCATAAATCTTAAACAGCCCTGCTTCAGATCCTTCATTGCTGGAACATACATCTCCAAACGCCTTTTGGCAAGTAAAGGTCAGATCAAAATCCATCACGGTCTTTAAGTTGCTGTTCGATCCGTTCATTTTAGAATCTTTTTGCCACCATGCCGAAGCAGACCCTCTCGGATACCAGGCTTCTCCCACAATATTGAAATCGGGATATTCTTTTTCAACCTCCTTGCACCAGGTAGACATAAAATCATAATCGGCATAGGGATGTGTGTCTTGACGGATACCGTCAATGCGTGCATATTCAATCCACCAGATGCTGTTTTGAATAAGATAGCGGGCCAGATGCCTGTTTTTCTGATTCAGATCGGGCATGCCTCTTCCAAACCAACCATTTACCAAGGTCTCTCTCTCCGACTTAGGTGCGTGAACATCCATAAGGGTCCATTTGAAATGGTTTGTTTGAACAAAGTTGTCTTGATGATTCAGCCAATCAGAGGTAGGAAAATCTTTTAACCACCAATGGGAGCTACCACAATGGTTGAAAATCATGTCCATCACCACCTTCATTCCTTTCTTGTGGGCCTTGTCGATCAACTCGCAATATTCATCATTCGTTCCGAAACGAGGATCTACCCGATAAAAATCGGTAATGGCGTATCCGTGATATGAACCTCCGGGCATTCTGTTCTCCAACACTGGATTTAACCAGATTGTCGTGAAGCCTAAATCACGGATATAATCCAATTTATTAATAATACCGCGCAAATCACCTCCGTGGCGAGCCCAGTCGCCCGAACGGTCTGTCTTGACATCATCGAGATTGTCATTAGACGGGTCCGCATTTGCAAAACGGTCAGGAGTGATCAAATACATCACGTCAGCAGATGAAAATCCGGCAGCTCCAGGCTTTTTGCTTCTTTCCTTTAACTCGAAGGCTCTTATTTCTTTCTTTTTGCCTTTTTGAAACACCAAATTCATGGTACCAGGAGAGGCTTCTTTGGAGATGTCCAGATAAATGAACAGGTAATTAGGGTTCTCCACTCCTACAACCTCCTTCACTCTTACCCCCGGATAGTCGATATGAACTTGAGAGCTGGCGATGTTCTTGCCATAAACCATAATCTGCAATTCAGGATTTTTCATCCCTACCCACCAGCAAGCAGGCTCCAACCGTGATATATCAGTGGCATATACAGCACTGATACACAACAGGCAAACGATAAACAATAATGTTCTTTTCATGATTTTTTGATTACTTTAGTGTCCCAATAAAAATGGAACGGTTAGAAAATTAATTAATAGCTGACCGTTTTGGTCGAACGTGTTTCGCCTACAAAAATACATTATTTTTTTTTGCACAAACGTTTGCACTATTTATAAATTACAGATTTTTAACCGTAAAGGTTATAAAACCATTGCTGCCTATGCTCCGTAAGGGACGTGGTTACACCCCTTAAGGGGCGTGTTTACACCCCGCAAAAGAGGGGTTTCAGAAATGCGTTGGAAAGGATTGGAAAGGTTAGAAAAGGGGCGTTTTTATCACGGTTTTGCATAAATATACAGAATGACAGAAAGATAGCGAATAAAGGCTTATCTTTGCAGGATGCGCAAAATTATAGTTAAATTTCGCGCACGAATTGTTAACAGATCTAAAATACGCCCCAACTTTGTCATTAAGCCTCTTTGAGGTCGTCAAAGAGCCTCTTTGAGGCTGTCAAATGGGCTTAATGAGGACGTCATTAAGGCACTTTCATTTTGTCATTTGGGCTTAATGAGAAGATGAATAAATATACGGCTTAAAGCGCATATTTATGCATTGGCAAAACGTTCATGAATTGAGCAATCGCAGAAGGGAGTATCCGCAAAAAGAAGAATGATTTGCTGCTTTGATTTATTTTTGCTAATTTTGTCGCAAACAAAACGATGCAGAGAATGAAGAACGGCAATAATGATATCAGCTCACTTGAGGAGCAGATGGCAAACAATGATGACATCTGCTGCTCTTGCGGCATTGTAACGGCTTTTCCAAAAGCGTTTTTCGACAACTACCGTGTGGCGGGGGTGGGCATAATGGTCTGCACATCAGGGTCGTTCACGCTTCGTTGTGAAGGAGTCGAATATGCTGTAACGCAGGGTGAGACGGTGTTTCTTGCCCGCGACGTCTATTTCTCCGTATCCGACCATAGCGCCGACTGTGGCGTGGTAATAATTCTTTACCGCGTCGACTCCATTCGCGACTTCCTTGGCACCACCATCGTGGGAATGAAATTTGTCGAGATGCTGAACCCGCGCAACTGCTGGGTCATGCACACCCAGCACGAGAGCGAGTTTGAGAAATATGCCCAGCTGCTGGCTGCCAAAAGGAACGAGGGCAACGTCTTTGCCGTGAACGAACACAAGCTCCTGCTCCTGGCGCTCACCTACAGGGTGTGCAGCATCTTTAGCGCATTGGCCAAAGACGGCGACCACCTGTCAAGCCGCAAGCTGGAGACCTACATGCGCCTCATGCAACTCATTGACCAACATTATGTTAAAGAGAGGGGCGTGCGCTTCTATGCCGACAAGCTGTGTCTCTCACCCAAATATCTCACGTCTATCGTGAAATCGGTTTCAGGCAGCAGCGTGCAGCAACTGGTGTTCAAAGCCATAACGAAAAAGGCGATCTTTCTTGTCAACAACACGGACAAGAGCATCAAAGAGATATCCGACTATCTAAACTTCCCTAACGCCTCTGCCTTCGGCACATTCTTCAAAAAACAAGTGGGAATGTCGCCAGTAAACTATAGACAAGAGAATCTTAGGTCATGAGATTTGAAAAGCGCAACGATATTTTCGCGCTTCGCGCATTGTTTAAACATTAATTTCCATTAATTGAACATTAATTGAACGTCAATAATTCCGCGCGAAGCGCGTATTAATGATAATTAATGGACCATTAATGGAAATTAATGTTTTAAAAAAGAACGAGCGCAAAGCGCGATGTAAATTTTAATTCTTGCGAAAAACTAATCAGAAAACAATCTTGGCAGTCTTCTTGCCTGCCTTCACCATGTACACGCCGCGTGCTACGTTAGCAAGCGACAGCTTGGTGGTGTTCTTGGCAGCAAGCACGAGCGTGCCGTTGGCGCTGAAGAGCTCCACATCGGCAGCCTTGGCAAGGGTAACGGTGTTGCCGTCCCAGCCGATGGTGTTGTCATCAGCCAACACGCTGCTCACACCCGTCTCGCCGTTATCATCGTCATCGTAGAACTTGTAGGTGTAAACACCCTCTGTCGCGTTCTCCTCTGCCTTGTTGTCGCTCTGTGCAATGGTGTAGCCGCCGTTGTTGGCGACAGAGGTGGCGAAGAGAGCTTTGGCACCTTCCACAAGGCGCATCGATGAAGGCACTACGTCGTTGTCGGCAAAGAAGTTGAGAGGAGTCTCCACCACATGGCCGCTTGTTGCCTCTGCCCAACCTGTGAGATGCACTTCGTCATCAAAGACAGCCATACCTGTCACAACCTCTGCCTTCTTCATAACATCGCCCTCGTCATAGCCGCTTGTCACCGCCCAGTTCTTTGACAGGTCGCTGGCCTTCAGACATGCGACGTAGGTATCGCAACCACCCTCATAGGCCTTGCTGTTGTCAAACGGGAAGGTCTCGTTAAACGTTCCTGCGAGGTAGAGATTGCCATTTTTGAATGCCATCTCGTCGACGGTGTTAAACTTTGCAGCACGAATGTTTTCATCGATCTTAGAGTGGTAGGTCTGCATTGCTGCGATGTCGCCGTTCTCTATTGTCGCAAGGACAAAGGCATGCTCATATTTTTTTTCACCGTCAATGTCACCGCTCAACAAGTCGGTGATCTGCTTTGATCCGTTAGCCGACTTCAAGGTAAGGTTGTCACCATAAGCCACGAAAGCAACATACACCTTCGAGCCATCGGTTGTGAAGTTTACATCCTCGGCACGATAACCCAGCTCTGTCTCATTGTCTGTAGCAGCCATCTGTGCCACAAGCTCAGCCTGCGCAAAGTCGGCAGACAATGACACGACAGCGAGTGTGGGAACATCGTATAAATAAAGGCCCCAAAGGCTTTGGTACTTGCCTTCCAGTGTGAGGTCGTTGATCTTGCTGTTACCCTGATATGAAGCGGCAAGATAAACCTTTCCGTTCGAAGCAAGGAGCTTATTGGGAATGAATTCGGGAGCGGGGGCGACATAGCTTTCATCTGTACGAGCCTGCTCAGGTATGATAACCTTCGAAGCCACATAATCGCCGTCTTTGCTATACTTCACAATGAAGGCAGAAACCTGACTGGTCACACCCTCCTTACCATTGATTGTTGCCTTCTGCTCGCCTGTGCCGTCAAGAATCTGAACGTTGTCGGCAAAGTTGCCAGCAACATAGATGTTTCCCTCAGCATCGTTGGCCACGGCCTTGATGGTGGCAGCACCCTTCAGTCCTGCCGCCCATTTCTCGACACCTGCCTTGTCATACTTTGCGACAAATGCACTTGTTGCAATGGGTTCCAGATAGCTTGAAGCAAACTCCACGTCCTTGGTGTAGGTACCTGTAACGATGGCGTTACCCTCGTTGTCTATGGTCATGGGAGCGCCACGCTGCAAGTCGGCAACCTGCTCTGTGGTGTTAAGGGTTGCAGTCCATGTTGCTGCACCCTCCTGCGCATTGGCCACCATCGAAGCCAATGCCATCATAACAGAAAATGTTATTCTTTTCATTATCGTCAATTTTTATCGGGATATAAATTATTATTTCTTGATTGGGATCTCTTGACCAGAACCTCTTGATCAGAAAATCTTGATTAAATCTCCTGATCAGAACCTCTTAGTTTCCCCACTTCTCGATGTTCGGGTTAGCCTCCACCGCCTCTATCGGGAAGCGCATGGTGTAACGCGAATCGTTCTCGCTCAGGGTATAGGTCTTGTCGTCGTAAGTCTTTGTCAGCTCAGGCCGTGATGTGCGACGCAGGTCGAACCAACGGTGTCCCTCAAAGGCAAGCTCATAAGCACGCTCGTTAAAGATGGCCTTGAGCAGATCGGCCTTCTGCATGTTGTCAAGCTGAGCGGCATACTGGTTATACTTGGCTGATGCATATCGCTTCACCATGAGTTCCTTAAGATAGGTGCGTGCCTCGTTAAGCTTACTGTCATCTGCCGCAGCGTTGTCGGCGGCAAGCTCGGCAGCGGCCTCGGCGGCTATGAGGTAGGCCTCACCTGAACGGAAGGTGCAACGATAGCCATCGTTACCCTTCTCGCCATATTTCTGCAGAGTGTATGCACTCGCTGTGATAGCCTTATAGAACAACGACTTGCGCTTGTCGCCTGTGCGATACTTGTCTATCAGGGCCTTGTTGGGAGAACCAATCCTCACATAGCTTGAGGTCATAACCTGCTCCAGAGCCACGATGCTCTCTACCGACTTGTAATAGTTGGGCAACACCTTCGATGTGGTAAGGTCTTCAAGCGCTCCATGCTTCTCTATGACAGCCTGTGCAGCAGCCAGCGCGTTCTGCCAGTCACCCTTATAGAGACACACCCTCGCCATCAGCGCATCGGCCGAGATCTTGTTGAAACGATAGGTGTAGCCCTCGTCCCACTGCTCCACCGTGAGATATTTTTTTGCCTCGTTCACATCGTCAACAACCTGCTGATAGACCTGCTCCACGCTGCTGCAACTGAGCACCGCGTTGACATCGGCCTTCAACGACAATGGCACACCGCGTGTTGTGGCAGGAGCACAATGGGTGTAAGGCTCGGCAAACAGGTTGACAAGGAGGAAGTGGCAGTAGGCACGCATCATGTAAGCCTCGCCCACGAGCTGGTTTATCTCGTCGGCTGTGGCCTCTGTGATCTTGTCCTTGTTCTCGATGATGTAGTTGGCGATATAGATGGCGTGGTAGTAGCGACGCCAGCCAAACGACACCGTTGTGCTCTGCTGACTGAGGTCGTTCCATGCCCAGATGTCGAAATAAGAGTCATAGTCCTCGGCCTTCGTCGAGGCCTTGCCCAGCGTCAGCTCGTCGGCGCGCAGCGTTGCGAGACCACGGTCTTCGGGGAAGTTCTTATATTCGTATGTGAGCAGCGCTCTATATTCCTTTCCTGTCTTGGCAATGACCTTGCCCGTGGGTGTGATGTCAAGGAAGCTGTCGCAGCCTGTCATCACCATCGCTGCCAGCAGCATGATGATGCCCTTAAATATTGTTTTGTTCATTGTCTTCATTCTGTTCTGAAAATTTCGTTTTCTCTGTTCTGAGAGGTTTCGTTTTCTCTGTTCTGAGAAGTTTCCCTCCCAGCACAATTTAGAAGTTTACATTAACACCAAAGATGAAACTCTTCGGAATGGGCTGCGCATAGGGGTTACCCATGGTCTCGGGGTCGAGATAGTTGTTGTAGTTGCTGGCAATAACAAAGAGGTTGCGGGCCTCAAACGAGAGCGAAGCACTCTTCAAGCCGACATGTCCAAGCCACTGCGATGGCAACTTATATCCCAGACGCACACTCTGCAGACGCACATAGTTGCAGTCCTTAACCCATGTGTCGAGCATGCTGTAGAGGTTATACTCGTTATACTGCACATACTCGCGCGGACGCTCCGTGCTGACCATGAGCTTTGTGAACGCCCCGTTGGTGTTGTCGGCCGTCCAGCGGTCCAGGATGTCACGGTTCACGTTCAGACCGCGGTCGTAGCTTGCGGGCGAATAGTTGGGCTGCACACGCACCTTCATGCCGAAGTTGAAGATGAAGTTGAGGCCGAGCTGCCAGTTCTTATAGTCGAAGGTGTTGATGAAACCGCCTGTCCACTTAGGGTCGGTGCTGCCCATATAGGTATAAAGGCCGCGCTGCTCCTCGGCTGTGAGCGTGCTTGCTCCGTGCGAGTTGAGCTTCAAGAATTCTGTTGCTGTCACCTTCTCGCCGTCCTTGGTCACAAACAGCGGGTAGCCGTCGGCGTCAAGACCGGCTGTCTTGTAAGCGAAGAGTGCTCCCACAGGATAGCCCTCGCGTCCGGGATAAGTCGCATTTTGGGCCACGGTCTCACGCACCACGGTGTTCTCGTTGTAACCGACGTTGAGGTTGGTGGTCCAGTTGAAGTCCTTGGTGTGTATGTTTCGTGTGCCGAGGGCAATCTCCACACCCTTGTTGTTCATGCTTGCCCAGTTGATGGTGGTCGATGCGAATCCGCTCTCAAGGGGCAACATCTTATAACCGATGAGATCCGTACTGTGACGGTAGTAATAGTCTACCGACAGGGTCACGGCGTTGCGGAACAGCGCGATGTCGAGACCGGCGTTCACGTTCTCTGTCTTCTCCCATTTGAGGTTGGAGTTAGGAGCGGTCTCGCTGTTTATGATGTCTTCGCTCACACCTGGCAAGATGGAACCCTTCTTCATGATGCCTATAAGATAAGGTGAGGTGTTCTTGTCGATGTTTCCCTGCAGACCGTAAGAGGCACGGAGGCAGAGGTTGTCTAACCACTCTACGTCCTTAAGCCATTTCTCCTCCTTGGCTCGCCACAGTCCACTGACCGAGTAGAGCGGGAGGTAACGATATTTCTTTGCCACACCAAACACGTCGGAGCCGTCGAAACGCACACTGCCGCCAAAGGTGTAACGGTTGTGCAGCGAGTAAGAGCCTGTGGCATACCATGACACATAAGCGTTCTCTGTCTCGCTCTCCTGGTGCAACGGGTAGGCATCGGCCCATGTCTGGCTTGGGAAGATCACGGGCTGTGTGGTCAGCGTGCGCGAGTCGTAGCCATAGGCCACGCTATAGATTGAGTTCGACTTGGCATGGCGCACCTCGGTACCCAACATGAAGTTGACATCGTGTATGCGGTTAAACTTCTTCACAAACTCGGCCATGGCCTTCCATGTCCACTGGCGGTTATGATACTCGCTGGTCTTGTGCATGCCACCGTCGGGCAAGAAGCTCTTCTTCACGCCGTCAGCACCGATATATTCGGTGAACAGCTTCTCCTTACGCATGGCGTAGGTGTTCTCGTTGGCATACTTGCTCAGCGAGTAAGAGTCTTCCTGCAAACCAAACTGTGACGTGATCTTAAGATAGTCGGTGAGACGGAGCTCGGCGTTCAGGATGGCCATCATCGAACGGTCACGGCGCTTGGTGTTCGAGTTGGCACGCTCCTCAAAGATGTTGAAGTTGAGCGACGAGTCTTCCTTGCCCTGAACGTTGGTGTCGTAGTTGTAGTTGCCGTTCTCGTCGTATGGTGTGAAATAGGGGTTCGCCAGACGCGAGTAGTAGACGGGGTTGGTAAAGCCGTTGCTGTCGGTGAGATATGTGGTCTGCTTGCGCTCGTTGGCATAGATCGACGCACCGACCTTCAGCAGCTTGTTCACCTGATAGTTGGTCTTCAACGTTATGTTGTAGCGTGTGTTGCCCACACCCTTCACGTTGCCCTGCTCGTCGTTGTAGCCCACCGAGGTGTAATAGTCGCTCTTGTCGCCACCGCCCGCTATGCTCATGTTATACTCCTGTGTCAGGGCGTTGCGGAAGAGGATGTCATTCCAGTCGGTGCTTGTAGCACGCAACTGGTTTATCTTGTTCTTCGCAGCATCGCTCAGCGCGTCCCATCCGCCTGTCTTGTAGGCGTTGGTCTCGCCCAGGGTGTTGAGAATGTTGGCCACCCCACCCTTGTTCTGGCGGTAGGTATAGTCGGAAGCGAGCAGCCCAAGCTCCAGATCCACCTTCTCGTTGCTGTTCAGCAGGTTAAGGCGGTCAATGTCGGTCTTGGGCATAAAGGTCAGCTTGCCCGAGAAGTTGATGACGGGCTTGCCTGCACGTCCCTTCTTCGTGGTGATCACGATCACACCGTTGGCGGCTCTCGCACCGTAGATGGCGGTAGCGGCAGCATCCTTGAGCACGGTAATGTTGTCGATGTCTGACGGGTTAAGGCCTGCAATGGAGGTCTGGTAGATGTTGTCGATGTCTTTAAGATCCTCCATGCTCGGTATGTCGGTGCCGTCCATAGGAATGCCGTCGAGCACCCACAGCGGCTCCTGTGTGCCACTGATGGAGGCGGTACCGCGAATGCGGATCTTGACGGGCGCACCGGGAGCACCTGTCGACGTGATTGACGAGAGACCGGCAATCTGTCCTGCCAGCGCCTGGTCAATGTTGTTGACGGCACCTATCTTCTCGTCACTGATCTTAAGGGTGGTCACAGCCGAGGTCAACTTTCTTCGGTCAAGCTCCTGATAGCCTGTAACAACGACCTCGTTGAGCTGGTTGTCATCGGTCTGAAGCACCACTCTGTAGTCGCTCTTTCCTGCAACAATCTTCACTTCCTGCGTTGCAAAACCCAGGAAGCGCACAGAGAACGTCTTGTCCTGGGCGTCCACCTTCAGGGTGAAACGGCCGTCATAGTCGGTCACTGTTCCATGGGTCACTTTCTTGTCTTGTCCTCTCATGATAGAGACAGTGGCACCAGGCAGGGGGTCATCGCCCATACTGCCGTCAACGACAACGCCGGTGATGGTGCGCTCCTGTGCTGAGAGGATGTTCATGGCGAACACCATGAGCAAAAGTAGGAATGTTCTCAATTTCATATTCTTTCTTTAGTTTTTCTCGTCCAATCTGTTGTATCTTTACTTTATTTCCTGTCCCAACGCGGTCTGAATTCGCATGATCACATCCTCATAGTGAAACTGTGTGGCTGTGTCGCCCGAGCGGCGCTTGCCCTTGAGCAGACTGAGAATCCGCACCAGCTCACCACGCTTCACGCTGATGGCATCGCTCACACGGGCGGTCTGGGTGCCGCCCATGTCGATGGTGCGCGAAGCCGAACTGAGGCTCACACACTGCCAGTTGTGGTCGGGCGAGTCGATAATGGCGGGCGTGTCACAGATCTTCTTGTTTATCTTCACACCCTCCTGCTGGGCTGCAGCTGTGATCAGGGCGTCAACGAAGTTTTTCTGCAGCTGGCGCTCGTCAATGGTCAACTGTCGTCCTGCGATGGTCTTGCCAAAGAAGTGCTTGTGCAGCATGTCCATCATCTCGACAGCGGTGAACGCCTCCTTGCCGTTGGCCTGCTCGTTGGCAAACATGCGCATTATGCGGTTGTTGCCGAGCATGTCCCACAACATGTAGCTCTGCTGGTTCTGCAACGCATAGTCGGGCGACTGCTCCTGCACACCCAGCGGCGTGTTCTTATTAATAAAGGTGTATTTGTTGAGCTCGCTTCTGAACAGCCACTTCGGACAGGTGAACACCTCGTCGATAAGGAACTGCACGGCACGCTTCTGCTTGTCTTTCTCCACAAATGTGAAGGTCTGCTTGCCGTCGTCGATGGTGGTGTTGTCGATATACATGCCTCCCACGTTGGCAAGCACATGATAGAGGTAGAGGCTCCACTGGAAGATCACACCCTGATACAGCTTCGATGCCTCGTCGTAGGTCTGGCCGGGCTCTCCCGTGCGAGTCCACTCCACAATGTTGGGCATCACACGCTTGAGGTTCTCTATGCCGTAGCCGGCCGACTTCATGGCGTCGTCGCCCAAATCCTCACTCAAGGCTCTGGGGTCCATGGCTGTGCGCTGACTCTGTGCCTCGCTGTAACGATATTCCTTGCCGCTGTGCTTCTTCAAGAACGCCTGCTGCTTCTCTGCTGCACCCTTCTCGTCGGGGAACCAACGGTAACCCCACTCTATGGCCATCATGTCATAAGGGCCGATCTGGGGAGAGATCTGCTTTATGCCGTCGCCGGGCTGAGCCACATAGTTGAAGCGGGCATAGTCCATGATCGACGCTGCCGTGCCCTTGACCTTGTCTGTGAAAGCCTTCGAACGGAGCGAGTCGGTGGCATAGGCGTTGCTGGCGATCATGTTGTGACGCAGACCCAACGAATGGCCCACCTCGTGGCAGGCTACAAAGCGTGCTGCATCGCCGATCATGTCCTCTGGCAACTCATACTGTCGCGCCGCCTTGTTATATGCTCCTGTCTGCACCATGATCCACTCGCGCAACAGCGACTTCACATTGTGCCACCAGATGATGTCGGCCTCCAGAATTTCACCCGTGCGCGGGTCAATCACCGACGGACCCATGGCGTTGGCCTTCTCTGAGGCATCATAGGTGAGAACAGAATATTTCATGTCGTCGCCCTCGGCAACAATGCTGTCGGTGAGGTCAAACACCTGAACGGCGTTCTTGAAACCAGCCTTCTCAAAAGCCACGTTCCAGTCGGTCATGCCGCGCTTGATGTAAGGACGCAAGAAGGCTGGCACAGCCTGGTCAATGTAGAACACGATGGGCTTCTTGGGCTCCACAAGCTCGCCGCGCAGATATGCCTCCTCGTCTGTAGGCTCCAGGCGCCAACGGGTGATGTAGTTGTTGCGTGTCACCTCCTGCTGACGGTCGCCATATTGCAGCCGGCTGGTCGTGAAATAGCCCACACGCTGGTTCTCCTTACGCGCCACCATGGGCTGCTCGGGCAGGAGCACAAGCGAACAGCTCACCTCCACGGTGACGTTGGTCTTGCTCTTGCCTTCATGCACAACTGTGGTGAGCTCCGATGTGGCTGTCACATTGTTGCTGAACGCTTTGATATCGATGATATGTGAGAGGTCCGAGTCGGCAGAGGTGCCGAGGTTTATAAGGTTGAAGACATCGTTAAAGTAGGTCTTCTTGCCGTTGAACAGGTCGTTAACCTTGAAGATGACGGTCGACGAGTCGTTGGCCACAGCCTCCACCTTCAGGCTGGCAATGAGCGGGTCAATGTAATTGTTCTCCACCGATGCCGCCATGGCGTCTTTCTGGTCTACCTCTGGCGTAACGCGCTGCTGGCGCACAAAGACGGTCTTCTTCTTTTTGTCCCATTCAAAACGTACACACTGGTTCTCGTAGTTGATGCCACGGTTCACACCGGCCTCGTTCAGCTCGTTGGGCACACGTTGCAGCTTGTTGGAAACGAGGAACACCCTGCCCATCAACTTGACAGGCATCTCAAGATAAAAATCTTGGTCCTTCTTCACAACATTCATCACGCCTTTCACGTTGACAGAGTCGCTGCCAACCAGTTTTTTGTAGTCTGAAACAGGCTGCTCCACCTTTTTCTTTTTCTTCTTAAAAAGCCCCATTTCGGGTGCCGATTTCATAGTGAGAGCAAAGCATGAGCTACCGATCATTGAGACCGCTACAGCCCCAATCATTATTTGCAGTTTATGCATGTTTTTAAATATCTAAAATATCCGAATATTTATTGGTTGTTTATTCAAAATTGCTGATCTTCTTTCCAAAACTACAAAATTAATATAAAAAAACCACACAACCAACATTTTTCATGTTTTTTCGTTAGTTATACATCTTTTTAAATGGTTTTAAGAAACTTTTCTTTGTAATTTGATTTTTAATTTCTACATTTGCAGTTCCGTTTTTTCCACATATTTTTGAACAAGAACAGAGAACAAATTGAACAAGAACAGAGAACAAGCCATGCCTGAAAACAAGATAATAATAGCCTGCGACTCCTTCAAAGGCTGCATGACGAGCAGCGAGGTCAACGCAACAGTGGCTGAGGCCGTGCGACAATGGCACCCGTCAGATGCTCTCACCACAGACGCCACAACCGGCACCACCGCATCGCCCGAGGCCATAACCCTTGAGATGAGCGACGGAGGGGAAGGCATGCTCAGCGCCTTTGCCAACGCTCTCGGTGCCGACATGGTCAACATGACAGCCCACGATGCCCTCATGCGCCCCATACGCTGTTCCTACGCCATGACCGCCGACACAGCCATCATAGAGGTAGCACAGACCGTCGGACTGCAACTCATTGAGCCAGAGCAGCGCAACCCCATGCGCACCACCTCATGGGGCGTAGGCGAACAGGTGCTCCATGCCTACCGCCACGGTGCCCGCCGTTTCATCATAGGCCTCGGCGGCAGCGCCACCTCCGACAGCGGCACAGGCATGCTCCGCGCCCTCGACAACAAGTGGCGCGACATAGCTGCCCATTGCCAGTTCACCCTCGCCTCAGACGTCACCAACCCCCTCTGTGGCCCCAACGGAGCCGCCCATGTGTTCGCACCCCAGAAGGGTGCCACCCCCGCCATGGTTCAGCAGCTCGACGACCGCGCCCGCCGCTTTGCCGAGGCAAGCAACAGAGCTCTCCACCGCGACTGTAGCGACGCCCCGGGAGCAGGAGCAGCAGGAGGCTTAGGCTACGCCTTCATGCAGTATCTTGGCGCCACCGTCCAGTCGGGTGCCGAGCTTCTCCTCACCCTCACCCGTTTCGACGACCTCCTCCCCGACACCCTTCTCATCATCACCGGCGAGGGCCACAGCGACCGTCAGAC
>ERZ1034973.672-NODE-672-length-22850-cov-38.501031_pt1 | contig 22850 bp, 24 predicted proteins | sample MGYA00520686_ERZ1034973 | MGnify/ENA primary metagenome ERZ1034973 (study PRJEB33766, sample SAMN09781775) | gut metagenome | biome: gut microbiome | host: Homo sapiens | place: Madagascar | study: EMG produced TPA metagenomics assembly of the PRJNA485056 data... | reverse complement strand
GCAGGGGCGGATAGGGTGACTATGGCATGAAAGACAGCTGGGATAAGGTTTCCCGATCACTCCCATGAGAGCTGCAAGTCCCCCGCGGCAGCCGAACACTCGTCCGCCAGTCACTCCTAGTCCCTATTCCCCAGCAGTCTTTCTTCTATTTCTTCCTTGGCCTTCCTGACGAAGGAAAGCATATCTGGATCCAGCGGATAGCGGATGACGCAGCCGGGCGAGAGAATGACATGGCGGCCGCCCGTCTCTCTAAGCGTCTCATAGATCTGGTGCTCGATCTCATTTTTATGTCCGTCGGTAATATCCATGCGTTCAAGGCCGGCCATGATGCACTTCCCGGTCATGACCTGCGCCTCGTGGATGCCCGGCAGAGATTCAAAGGCATGCCAGTTGAAGATCTGAACGGGGTATTTCCGAAGCAGGGGGAACATGATGTGCTTTCCATGGGCATGCAACACATTGCACCAGCCCTGCGAAGCGGAAAGGACCGCGACATCATAGGGCATGCCGTACTCTTTGTAGAGATCCTCCTTCACCAGATCATAGGAGGAGAGCTGCGTCGCAAAGAAAATGCCATCCGCCCCCAGCTCGATGACGCGCTGGACGAGGGCGCAGGTGGTCTCTGTGATGGCAGTCAGGGCTGCCTTCACTTGCTCTCCATGACCGGAAGCGATGTGCTCCATCATGTGCGGACACAATTTGTTTGCCGTAGTCAGTGGACTGAATACGGTGAAAATGACAGGCACTTCGCCATTGGTCTTCTTCAGCAGTCGTTTCAGGTAGTCCTGCTCACGAGCCAGCGCCCCCTCATGGAGTGAGACCGGCTTGACTTTCAGCCAGTCTTCCGGCGTATGGACCGGAGTGGAAATGATTTTCGCCACGCCGCCTCTTTCAATGTCTGAATAATCGACTGTCACGCCGAAGGCTTCGACACTGTACATACCGTTATTCATCGTCTTCAAGATATCGACGTCATAGGTCTTATAGAAATCATAAGTATGTTCCGCATTCGCTGCGGGATCGAGATCGATCATCGGCAGATAAGACCACAGCGAGTATGGTACACGGTCTACTGCATCTCCACGAATGGCGGCAGCGATGCGTTCTGCCTTCGTCATAGGGGCAGTTTTTTTCCTCTTCATAGAAAAGCTCCTTTCCAAAATGCTTATCATTTTCCCTATTATACTATAAATGAAAGGGTGGTTTAAGAACGCGGGCTTCCGAGTGAACCAAGACTTCATCTATCGATTCATTGCCTTTTATCTATGAATGAGTCACTTCCATTGACCATGTATTCCTGCCCGTTATCTTTCTTATGCCCGACAGTTCTTGATGATTTTAGCTCCAATGAATGCGCGGGACTTTTTTGAACCGCAAGACAGCCGATATCTCTTTTCGAATTCTTAAATTTCAGTGCATAAGAAGAAAGATTGATTGATAATTTCCATGTGTAAGAGTATAATACTTATAAGTGATATTCGATTTTTTGTTTTTTCTATCAATCATTTGGGGGATCTCCATGAAATTGACATTGCTCGCCCTGAGCTATTTCCAAAAGACAGCCGAGCTGCAGCACCTGACGCGCGCAGCAGAAGCTCTTCACATTTCCCAGCCGTCCCTGTCCCATACCATCAAGGTACTTGAGACAGAGCTCGGCGTGCCGCTCTTTTCCCGAAGCGGTCGAAACATCGTCCTCACAAGATATGGCGAGATCCTGCTCCGCCATACGAACCGCATCATGCAGGAGCTGCACGGCGCGCAGAAGGAACTGGCTGATACCAAGGAAGCACAGAAGCTCACCGTCACCATCTCTCTTTTCGCGGCTTCTATGATCATCCCGGCTTTCCTCACCCGTTTCCGTCAGGAGCATCCGGATATCCGTTTCGAGATCCTGCAGCAGCACAATAAGCCGGGTCAGCAGAACCAGAATCATGTGGATCTCTTCCTGTCCTCCTCCATCAATCCGATCGAGAATGACCACTCTGTGACGCTCCTCAAGGAAGACATCATGCTGGCTATGCCGGATACGGATCCGCATGCCAGAAAATCGTCTGTCAATCTGGATGAATTTGAGAAAGCGGGATTCATTTCTCTGGAAGCAGGCTCTTCCCTTCGTACCATCACAGACTTCTACTGCCGCATGGCAGGCTTTGTCCCACATGTGGTACTCGAGAGCGACAGCCCGATGACAGTACGTGAATTCATCCGCGCCGGCCTCGGTGTATCCTTCGCGCCGCGCATCACATGGCACGGTGTCGGCGGCGACCATGTCGCGCTGGTGCCGATCTCCTCTCCGAGCTGCTCGCGCTACATCAGCCTTTCTTGGAAAAAAGGCGAGAAGCTCTCTCCCCCGGCAGATATGCTGAAGCGCTATATCATCGAGAATTTCTCTGACTTCGCCAGAGAATATGCCGGACTTCCGCCGGAAAGATAAGCAAAAAACGAAGGCATCTTCCTTCCGATGCCTTCGTTTTTTAGTGAAAAAGTGCGGAGTGGCGATCGCACGGCGCACCAGCCCCCCCAAAAACGCATATCCTGCTATAGGAGAAAGACGCCGCCATGCCCCGCCTCTTCTCACAAGCAAAAAGCCCATCAAATGATGGGCTTTTTGCTTGTGAAATTGTCTATACCAGGCGGAAACGCCGTGGTTACACGGTATGGGAGCTATCTCATATTGCATTTATACTGCTATAGAGGAGGGGCTCTTCAGCTGGAAGGAATCTAATCCCTAGCCACTAGTCACTAGTCACTAGTCACTAGGTCACGCCAGAAACGCCATTTCCTGTTTCCAGGCATCCATAGTTTCCTTCATGGAAGCGATGGCTTTTTCTGCGTGTGTCTGCTGACGTTCTACGGACTTCGGTCCTGTGCCGCCGTAGCTTTCACGGTTCTTCACACAGTTTTCGATAGAGAGGGCTTCTTTGATGTCTTCTTCAAAGAGCGGGCTCATGGATCTGAATTCCTCCAAGGAGAGATCCAGAAGGACCTTGTGGTGCTCGATGCAGTAGTGGACCGCATTTCCGACAACAGCATGCGCCTGACGGAAAGGCAGGCCTTTCTTCGCAAGGTAGTCCGCCATGTCGGTCGCATTCGAGAAGTCACTTTCAAGGACTTGGCGGGTGTGATCGCCATTGACAGTCATGGTGGAGATCATGCCGGCATAGATGTCGAGGGCGAAGTACAGGGTATCCAAGGCATCAAAGACGCCTTCCTTATCTTCCTGCATATCCTTGTCATAGGCCAGCGGCAGACCCTTCATGACGGTCAGAAGACCGATGAGGTGTCCATAGACACGGCCGGTTTTGCCGCGAATGAGCTCGCACATGTCCGGATTCTTCTTCTGAGGCATGATAGAGCTGCCCGTGGAGTATCCGTCATCAAGCTCGATGAACTGGAATTCGCTGGTGGACCAGTAGATGAATTCTTCCGACAGACGCGAGAGATGCATCGCACAGATCGAAGCGAAGGAGAGAAACTGGAGAAGGTAGTCGCGATCCGAGACCGCATCGAGGCTGTTTCCATAGACGGAGGCGAAGTGAAGGTCATTCGCTTCTTCTTCGGGATGTGTCGGGTACGTGGTCCCTGCCAGCGCACAGGCGCCGATCGGCGACATGTCACACATGTCGTAGCAGTCTTCGAGGCGCTTGAAGTCACGCTCGAGCATCGCAAAATACGCAAGCATGTGATGAGCAAAGAGAACCGGCTGCGCGCGCTGCATGTGGGTGTAGCCCGGCAGGATGACGTCCTGATATTTCTTGGAAGCAGCGAGGAGGGCTTCTAAGACGGCGATGAGCTTTTCAGACAGGCGCGCGATATTTCTCTTCATGTACATATGGAGATCCAGCGCGCACTGGTCATTACGGCTTCTCGCCGTGTGGAGGCGGGCGCCGGCATCACCGATCTCCTCGGTGAGACGTTTTTCGATATTCATATGGATATCTTCGAGCTCGACGGAGAAAGGGAATGTCCCTTCATCGATCTCTTTTTTGATAGAGAGAAGACCCTTGGTGATCTTTTCCTGATCCTCTTTGGAAATGATCCCATGAGCCGCCAGCATTTTGGCATGGGCGATAGAGCCGGCGATGTCCTCACGATACATGCGGCAGTCATAGGAAATGGATGCATTGAAATCCAGTGCATTCTTTTCCTCTGCCTTCGTGAAGCGTCCGCCCCACATCATATCACTCATTTTGCATTCTTCTCCTTCATGAGGGCACGGATGGTGAGCGGCAGACCGAAAAGGTTGATGAAGCCTTCTGCATCTGCCTGATTGTATACATCATCTTCACCGAAGGTGACGAATTCTTCATTATACAGGGAGTACGGGCTTTCTGCGCCATTGGACATGATGTTGCCCTTGTAGAGGCGAATGGTGACTTTGCCGGTAACGGTTTCGGAGGTCTTGTCAGCGAAGGCCTGCAGTGCTTCGCGCAGCGGTGCGAACCACATCCCGTCATATACGAGCTCCGAGTATTTGACCGCAGCGATTTCTTTGAAATGGAAGGTCGCGCGGTCAAGGCAGAGGCGTTCCAGTTCGGTGTGTGCGTAGAAAAGGATGGAGCCGCATGGGTTTTCATAGACGCCGCGGGACTTCATGCCGACGAGGCGGTTTTCTACGAGGTCATCGATACCGATGCCGTTGCGTGCGCCGATGGCGTTCAGGGTATTCACGAGCTCTACGCCGTCCATCTTCTTGCCATTGACAGCGGTCGGGATGCCTTTTTCAAAATCAATGGTGACGATCTCTGGCTTATCCGGAGCTTCTTCCGGATCGCAGGTGACGAGGTACATATCCTTGTGCGGCGCATTTGCCGGATTTTCCAGGTCATCGCCTTCATGGGACAGATGCCACATGTTCCAGTCCATGGAGTATGGGTATTTCTGTGCAGCCTTTTCTTCATCAGTCTGCTTTTCATCATACTTGTCGATCGGCACACCATGTGCTTCAGCATAAGCCATTTCGTCTTCACGGGACTTCATATCCCAGATACGCCATGGAGCGATGATCTTCATGTGCGGAGCCAGAGCTTTGATGGTGAGTTCGAAACGAACCTGGTCATTGCCTTTGCCGGTCGCGCCGTGGCAGATGGCATCAGCGCCATATTTCTTTGCCATGTCGACGAGGCATTTGCCGATCAGTGGACGAGCGAAGGAGGTACCGAGCAGGTACTTGCCTTCATAACGGCCATCTGCCTGAAGGACCTTGTATGCATATTCTTCAATGAATTCTTTGCGAACATCAAGGGTCTCTGCATATTCAGCACCGGATGCAAGCGCCTTCTTGTGGATGGCTTCGAAGTCTTCCGGCTGTCCCAGATTTACGGTGCAGGCAATGACTTCACAGCCATAGGTTTCTTTCAGCCACGGAATGATAACGGAGGTATCCAGACCACCGGAATATGCAAGAACTACTTTCTTTACGCTTTTAATATCTGTCATGATAATGCCGCCTTTCAAAATAATATAGACAATTTCATCAGCCCTTTCACATTGGCTTGTTTGATGATGTGATAATTATACAGCGTTATGCATAAAATTGCAATAGCTTTTGTGAAACTTTTTTCAAATAAAAAACGTGAGAGACTCTATCTCTCACGCTTTGGGATCGCTATCCATTTGTCTATTGGCTGGGGCGGCCTTCGAGTCACCAGTCACAGATCCACCGGGAGCCTCACTCACTATCCCCGTCTCTATGACTGATGCACGCTGTCAAGGATCACTTCGATGATCTCGCTGCATTCATCCTCGATCTCCAGCATGAAGGAGTACAGGTCTTTGATATCCCGTTTCTTCAGCCCGAGAGACAGCAGGATGAGGGAGGCAAGCTCTCTTCGAAGCACACGAACAGGACCGGTGCGGTCAAAGTCGAAGGCTTGCATATAGCCGAGCATGGCGCCTTTGGAAAGGAGCATGCGTGCATAATATTCATCCGGCTTCAGATAGCCCATACAGTCTGCCTCTGCGAGGTAGTGATCTGCGAGATCCAAATGCGTATGGAGCAGGGCTTCGAAAATCTTTGGCTCCGTATAGGCTTCATAGTAGAGTTCACGGAAAACAGACTCCTTCTCGATCGCATACAGTTCGACCGCCAAGATCGCTGCATAGTGATATTCCAGCGGTTTATCAGAGAAGCGCTTCTCCACTTCATCCACGATCACCTGGCAAAGATCATTCGTAATGGCCGAGAAAACAGCGTCTTTATTGTCAAACAGATTGTAGATACTGCCCGAGGTGATCCCGGACTCCTGTACGATCTGGCGAATGGTTGTCTTTTTATACCCCTGTTCCAAAAAAAGTCTTTTAGCGGTGTTAAGAATATTCGCACGAACGCCCACCATACGTTCTGCTCTTGTTGCTACCTGTGCCATGATTATGTCCCCTTTTCATGAACAATGAGGCCAAACTCCGAATGGCCCCGGAAACTCAAAAATCAACTCTTCCCCAAATAAGGATACACTATTTCAAGAGTATCTGGTTAATTATAAAATATAATAAAACGAATTGTCAATTTAACAAATAAGAAAATCTGCCAGACGGGACTGATTTTCATCGTGAGGATCAGAAACCCCGCCTCCGGCATGCATGCACCGAGCCGCTTTTCTTTTGATCGATCAGAAAATCTTTTCCCGCACGGGGCATGGGACATGGAAGTACCTCAAGTCAAGATCGGCCATCCATCAGAAAAATGCAATAGAAAAAGAGCGGGAAATTAGGGGAGACCCGCTCTTTTCTGCCTGCGCTCTTGTGAGGGCGATGGGATGTCATCGGGGCTATGGGGAAAGCGGGAAACCATGATATAGGGGTATACCATGGCGGGATGACTCGCCAGACACGCGAAACGCAGGCTATGGTTTGCTTTAAGACACAGACAATTTGCTTATGCTCTTAAAACATGCTTTTATTATAAATCATGTTTCATGCTTGTCAAGTGGCTTTCCCTACTTTTAAAAGATTTCCCCGCTGCAGGCAGCTAAAGAAGAAGCTTCATCGCGCTTCCTCGCCTCCCTAGAAGTGCCGGGACCAGTCGATGAGGTCACTTTCAGAGGCTCCGCCGGAGAAACGAGTCCCTGGAAACCATTCGCCACTCTTGGCCGTTTCTTCTAGCAGCACATCGCTGTCTCCAAGATCACTGGAATACGATGTGCAGAAAGGAATGACCTGCTTTCCGGAAAAGTCATGACTCCGCACAAAATGATACACAATATTCGGTGCTTCGCCCCACCAGATCGGATACCCCAGAAAAACCGTCTCATAGCTATCCCAACCAGGTACATCCCCATCGATCTCCGGCATAAGGCTCCGATCCTGATGTTCGCGGCTGACGCGGCTGTTGTCATTTCTATAATTGAGATCCGAATCCGTATAGGGTTCTTTCGGCTTGATTTCCCATACATCCAGCCCTTTGGTGCGCGCAATGATTTCCGCAGCACGTTTTGTATTCCCTGTCGCAGAAAAAAATACTACGATGGCTTTGGCATCTTTCTTCACCATATGGGTTTCGCTTGATGCGCCTGCTGCTTTGCCCTCGCGATGAGGCACACCCGTAGTTTCCCCGCAGCCGGTTAACCCTCCCGCGGCCAGAAACGCACACGAAAGAGCGATCGCTTGCTTCCACATCATGATCCTTCCTTTCCCTCTTCATTTTTCTTTTGATAAATCTGGTAATCGATCTGATCGAGCTGCTGCTGCTTTTCGTGAATATCATCCAGCAGGCGGAAGCGTTCTTTTCTGAGCTCTTTGATTTTCATCTTTTCGAGCTCTTGATATGGCACATCCATTCTACCCTCGCACTTTCTTCTTCATCATAGAAATCCAAGCGTCCACATCCTTTTCCGGCGTAATCTGTTCGTCTCCCCCATTCGAGTCAAAGCGGACTTCTATCGTCCCGAGTACTTCATCCGCATGGGTGAAACTCTTAAGATGCTTGATGGCGCTCCCTGGCCAGCCACCATGTGTCGTGAAGAAAATCATTTTCTTTCCAGTGAAGTCATGCGTCGTCACGAAGGTACGCATGGCAGGCGCCATGGTGTACCACCAAGTCGGCGATCCCAAAGCAATCACATCATATCCCGCGATATCCTTCTTCATCGGCCGCAGCGGCGGACACTCCCCCCGCTGTACTTCTGCCTGCCCCACTTCGATGGTTTCTGCATAAGGGCCATATTTCCTGACCGTCTCGATGCGCTCGATATCCCCCTCCGTGGCTTTTGCCAGCGCTTCCGCGATCTTTTTCGTATTTCCATGACTATAGCTGTAGTAAACAATCAGTATCTTCATAGACGCCTCTTCAGCGAGTCAGCGCATCATAGGATGCCGCGCTGACTTCCTCGCACCACTCATTAGAAAGATCGGTCCCCGGGATCTCAAAAGCCAGATGACTGAACCAGCTCTCCCTCTTTGCCCCATGCCAGTGTTTCACATTTGCGGGGATTTCCACGATATCGCCTGCTTTTAGGCTCTGCGCCTCTTTTCCTTCTTCCTGATACCAGCCTTCGCCATCGACACAGATGAGCACCTGCCCGCCCCCGCTCTTGGCGTGATGAATATGCCAGTGATTGCGGCATCCAGGTTCGAAAGTCACTTGGCATATGGTCAGCGGATCGCCTGCTTTAGAAATCACCTTCAAATAGGAATCCCCGGTGAAATACTTCGCGTAAGCCGTATTCGGCTCGCCCTGCCCAAAGAGGCCGCCGTGCTCTGCGTCCCCATTCTCATAGACTTCCATGGCAAGATGGAATGCCGCCCATGCATTAGGCCAACCAGCGTAAAAAGCAACGTGCGTCAGAAGTTCTGCCATTTCCTCCTGCGTCACGCCATTCTTTTTGGCTTCCTTCAAATGGTAGGCAAGAGACGCATCTGTCATGCCCTTCCCGATCAACGCGCTGACCGTGATGATGGAACGGAGCTTGCGCGACAGTTTCTCCTCTCGGCTCCACACTTCACCAAAAAGAACATCATCATTGAGTGCTGCAAACTTCGGCGCAAAATTCCCCAGAATGGTGCGTCCTGCTGTCTGTTTAACCATAGCATAATCCTTTCTGCTTACATATTGAATAAAAAACGGACAGAGCAAGAAGGTTCTCCAGAGATACTGCGAGATCCTGCGACTCATGCCCCATTTTTCTGATGCGGTGTCCTAGCCTCTCCGCTCAAGATGATGATACGAAGAACTAAGGAAACGCTGATGCCTCGCAGTTATAAGACACTCCGTCCCCCTGAATTCCCCAATCACCAATCCTTAGTCACCAGCTATCACCTTTGGAAATTCCCGATTGATGACCTCCGCCATCATGCGCTTCATATTCCAGTCGCCGTGAATGCCGTCCAGCGCAAGCCAGGTGGGAAGCTCTTCCATCTCTTCAAAGGGCGCGGCGGTATCAATATGGACCTCACCGCGGATGAAAGCATTCACCTCATCGAAAGAATCTTTCCAGCCCTCATAGGTCGGCTCATTAAAAGCCTTCTGGATGTTTTCAGGATTGATCGGCGGCAGCGTCATCAGGATGGGCGTGATACCATGCTCGCGGCACTTTCTCTGGATCTCCTTCAGGTCAGAGATCACATCCGCTGCCGGGACACCGGCGCGAAGACTGTTCGTCCCGCCCAAGATGAGAAGGTACTCCGGCGAAAAAGGAAGCACGTCCTTCTCGAAGCGCATGACCATCGCCTCACTCGTATCCCCGCTTTGGGAAAGATTGATCGAGGGAAAGTCCAGATACGACTCATAGCTGTAGGCGAGGTCGGCAGGCCCGAAGGAGAGATGTCCGCCACCGTGAGAAATGCTGTCGCCATAGACAGCCACCTTCCAATGCTTCACCGGATTTTTGATCTCCTGCGGCAGGCTCCACTCACCCACAGGCTTCCCCGTGCTGTCCATTCCCCTGACGCGCCAGTAGTAGGTCCCCGTCCGCGGCGCATCATCATAGAGATCGGTGAGTTCTGTCTTTGCCGCATAGATGCGATGGACGGATGGCGAGAAGCCATGGAGATTTTCCGGATACTTTGACGTGACTTCGATCTCATAGCTCGCGGCATTCGGATTTCCTGTGTAGGCATAGACCGGGTACAGAAGGACGCTGCCATTCCCCTTGCCATAGGGATCGTGCGGGATGGGCGCATTGCGCTCCGTCTTGAAAAGTGCGCTCTCCACATCTGCCGGCTGCGAATAGGGACCGATCGGATGCCCATCCAGATCGTACGCCCGTACGCGATAGAAAAGAGGCTTCTCTGCCTGTAACTGTCTCATGTCCAGCATGAGGCTATTCGTGTATACCTGGGTATTTCTGTAAATCGCAGTGGCTGCCGGAGTATCCACTCGCAGGTCTTTGGGGATCTCTTTGAAAATCTCCACCTCGCTTCTGACGGCATTCAGATTCTGCGGCCAGGTAAGGCAGCCGTACGACCCTTTCTCCTCTTTGATCACCTGCGCGGCGCGGACTTCCTCACAGTGAAAATGCAAGGATCCTGCGGCCATGATAAGTGGCAGCACCGCAAGCACAAGTCCTGCAGCAAGCCGCCTTTTCCATTGGATCGCCATCGTTCATGCTCCTCCCTTCGTTTCTTCTGCCATTAGTATAGGCAGAATGTTGCTGCATAGCAAATACTTATGGATTATGAATTTGGATAGTGAAAAGGCATGAAGTGGGCGAGAAGCCATGGATGAGGAATGGGGTGTGACTGGCGACTGGTGGCGAGTCGCTTCAATCCCTCCTCAGGCATCACCGTGATTCATACGCTGCAACGCTTCTATATTTTTATGCATCGCACCACCATTTCGCATTTCTCATGCAAGCAAGGCTTTCAAACGCAATCAAGGGGCAGCACTCCCATGGGCCCCGATTTTCCAATAAAAAAACACCTGCTTTCGCAGATGTTTTCCCTCACTTCAACTTCTCTTTCAAAAACTCAATGAACGTTTTCGTGACACGACTGAAGGGCTGATTTCTGCGCCACGCAAGAAATGTGTAGATATACTGCGCCTTATCTCCGATCGCTCTGAAACAGATCCGATGTTCATCAAGAAAGGGGAGTACACCCTCCCCGGAAATAAAATAGCCCATGCCCTCATCGACCATGATGGCCAAGTTCGTGGGGAGGTCAGACTCGATCATGGCAGGATGGCTATCCTGATCCGTATGTCTGGCAAAGGACATCGCATCAAGATCTCGACGAAGCCCCTGCAGCAGAGGGCGGCCTTCAAGGTCTTGCATCCATACTTCCGGCTTCTTGGCGAGCGGATCATCCGCACGCATATACACCCCCATCCGGCTCGGTTTTCCGATGGGGCGTGACTCATACTTCTCCCTATCAAAAGGCTGCACAAGGAGGCCCACATCGACGCAGCCATGATCCATACATTCACAAATGTAAGGCGTGATGTCCGTGTAATAGCGGAAACATACAAAAGGATGGAGTGTCTGGAATTCCTTAATGAGACGCACGAAATCACGTGCCTGCGAGAGATCCCCTCCTGCCACGCTGATGGTGCCTTCCAGATTTTCTGCCGCCTGCGAGACTTCCATCTCCGTCTTGTCGACCAGAGAGACGATCTCTTCGGCGCGTCGGCGAAGAAGAATGCCTTCCGGCGTCAATGCGATCTTGCGTCCGCTCCGATCCAGGAGCGAGACGCCCATATCCGCTTCGAGATCCGCCATCTGGCGCGACAGCGTCGGCTGCGTGATGTGGAGACGACTGGCCGCCTTCGTGATGCTCTCCTCACGCGCAACCATGAGAAAATATTTCAACACACGGATTTCCATGGAAATCGCTCCTTTCATGAAATCATTTTTCTCATTATATCATGGGAAGGAAAGGGGTGCAGGGTTCAGGTGGATGGGTTCGGGGTTGTAGTTCAGCGCAAAATATATATAATAGAAACGCAGCAAGTTTTGAGAATAACGTAAAATACGTCGCCTCTTAGAGAAGAAGCAGACCGAAGGCCAGGGATAGACTGCCTCGAAGAGACAGAATTCTGCAGAAAGGTTGTCTGTGTGCTTGGTATAGCCAGAACACAGATTGCCGCAGATGAGATGCTGACCACTACATAGAGTTGTGCCCCTGCGGGCCACTCTATTCTCTGCCCTTCGGACATCCCCTTCCCCAAGAGGAACCCCATCTTACGATATTCTCAAATCATTCGCGGCGCTTCTAAATGATAATGCGCCGCACCACCAACCTGAACCTTGAACCTTGAACCCGACAACCACAAAAGACGTGCTTTCGCACGTCTTTTGTCAAAAACTATATTTTCCCTTATAGATCAGGTCTTTGATGAAATTCGGAAGGGCAAAGCAGCTTCTCTGGATATTTTTATTGTAGTACTTCATCGGCTGCGGGCCGTCTTCACGGACCTTGGCTGTCAGCGGGTCATATTTCTTCGATCCGATCATGAAGGAGTGCATACACTCCGGATAGATCGGCACGTGTGAAAAATACATGCGTACGATGGGGAATACATCACGCATCGCCTCAAAGACATCGTGGACGGTCTTCTGCTGGACGATCGGGGACTCTGTCTGCTGGACGATGAGCCCATCTTCTCTAAGGGCCGCCTTGGCGCTCTTGTAGAATTCTCTCGTGAAAAGGCCTTCGCCCGGTCCGATGGGGTCAGAGCAGTCGATGATGATAACGTCATAAAAATCCTTCACCGCGGCCGCAAAAGCGATGCCATCTCCCACATGGACATGAAGCTTCTTCGGCGGATCCAGGAGGACTTTGGAAATCGTCGGGAAATATTCCTTCGAAAGCTCGATGACGCGGCCATCAATGTCGCAGAGATCCACCTGTTTTACACACTCGTGGCGGCAGACTTCGCGTGCGACGCCGCCGTCTCCGCCGCCAATGATGAGTACACGCTCCGGATGAGGATGCATCATGAGCGGGACATGCGCGATCATTTCATGGTACGTCCACTCATCCTTGACGGAAGTCTGGAAAACACCGTCTAAGATGAGAAGACGTCCATACTGCTCCGTCTCGACGATCTCAATGTGCTGAAAGGGGGTCTGCTCTTCATGCAGTCTTTTTGTGATCGCCAGAGTGAGCCCCAAATGGTCATTGGCCCACTCAGTCACGGTCTGCTTCGTTTCCATAGGCTTAGTTCTCTTCTTTCGGAGCTACTGTCTTAGCCGCCTCATCGAAAAGATTTCCGCCGGCAGGCGCAGGAGCGGCTTCCGGTGCTTCTACAGCTGGTGCTGCTTCTTCTTCCGTGGCAGAAGGCTCCGCCTCAGCGGCCGGTTCAGACGGGTCAGAAACTGCCGGCTGCGGAGCCTGCACCGCCTGCGGCGCACGAGCGGCTTTGGCTGCTTCGATCAGCGCCAGCGCAGATTTGAAATTCGACAAGAGCTTTTCGATATACAGATTCATATCGCCTTCTGCCTTCAGCAGATCCGCATTCATCTTACGACGAGCTGCTTCGGCATCGGAAACGATCTTCTGCGCTTCGCTCTGGGCTTCCTGAATGGAAAGCTCGGCTTCCTTGTGTGCATTCTTCTTCACATTATCTGCGGTTTCCTGCGCCATGACCAGCGTGTGGGACATGGTCGACTCCATCTTTTCGTAGTTGCGGAGCTTCGTGCGGATGATGTCCATTTCTTCTTCCATCGCACGGTGCTCGCGGTAAATCTTTTCATAGTCGCTCGCAAGCTCTTCCAGAAAAGCATTCACTTCATCCTTCGAATAGCCGCGGATCTGACCGGAAAATGTTTTATTATGAATATCCATCGGTGTGATCATATTGTATGCTCCTTTAATGATATTCTTACTTATGAGTTCAAGGGTTCAGGGTTCAAGGTTCATGGTTAGCCCCTCGGGCGTGCCGTCCCATGATTACGTGTGAAAGAGGTTCAGCGGGTTCTATAGGTTCAAGAGGTTCAAAGGGGTTGGTGCGGCGCATAACAATTAGAAGCGCCGCGGAGGTTTGAAATTAGCGATTTTCCCGTATCGCAAACCTAATCCCTAGCCACTAATCCCTAGCTACCAGTCCACAAGTCGCCAGTCCCTAGCCACTAATCCCGGCTTTCAAACTTCAAGGCTATGGTATTCACGAAAGATGAGAAATCTATGAACCTGTCGAACCTACAGAACCCATTGAACCCATCAACCTGAACCCCGAACCCTTACTTATATCTATCAATCAACAATCCCGTCCGTCCTTTTCGGCTCGTACCGGTCTCTTCTTTGATCTCGATGCGGCCGCGTCCACGGATGCTGATGATATCGCCTGCCTTCACCGTCTGGGACGCGCTCTTGGCAGGCTGCCAGTTCACTTCCGTACGCCCGTCATCGACGGCCTGCACCATCTTGGAGCGGGAGATACCAAAGCCCGCTGCCCCGACGGCATCGAGGCGAAGAGAGGCCACTGTCGCACGGACTTCCTTGGCCGTTTTCTTCGGCGGCTCGATCTCCTCCATCGGGATCTCTTTGACCGTGACAGGGACCATGGCGACTTTATGGAAATTGTCTCTGATCCACCCGGCCATGGTACTGTCTGCTACGATCTGACAGCCGGCGCCCTGCATGAGGATGTCGCCAAGAACGGCACGGTCGATACCAAGACCCATCAGCGAACCTAAGACGTCCCGATGCCCGATCAGGCGGTAACGATCATCCCAGGTGACGGAGAGGAGTGTCATGCCAAAGTCGATGGGGCCGTCATAGTCGTCTCTGGAAAAGGCGATGCGCACGCGCTCTGCCTCATGATAGCCGCCTTCACTTTTCACCGTGACCGTCTTCATATGGGTTGCGATAGTCTGCCCGATCTGCGCGGCAAAAGGCGACATAAACGGGCCGACAGCAAAGGGCCGTCCGCGGTCGACAGCATCGGCCAGATCCAGCAGACGGATCGCCATGTCTTTGGCATCGTCACTGGTGGCCGCAAAATAACGAATGATTTTTTCTCTATCTTTCATATGTTGATTCCTGGCTCATCATTTCTAATTATTTCCCCGCCATCTGATCCGATTTTGCGAGGCATGCTTCTACGCCATCCATCAGCGCAGCGCGGATACCCGCGCGCTCCATGGCATGGATCCCCGCAATGGTGGTACCGCCGGGACTAGTGACCTGATCCCGCAGCTCAGCCGGGTGTTTCCCTGTTTCCAGCACCATCTTGGCTGCGCCATACAGCGTCTGGGCAGCGGCTTCGATGGCAAGCTTTCTGGGAAGGCCGATCAGGACGCCGGCATCTGCCAAGGCATCAATGATGACAAACGCATATCCCGGACCTGCGCCGGAGAGCGCACCAAGCTCATCGAGCTGTCGCTCCGTCACGACGGCCTCCTTGCCCAGCGCGCGGAAAATATCCTCTGCCTCAGCGATGAATCCTTCCGAAGCAAATGTCCCCGGAGCGATCGCTGCCATGCCTTCTCCGACAGAGGCCGGGGTATTCGGCATGACACGGATAACTTCTGTCCCCTTCGGAAGAGCATTTTCCAGTGTCTCGATCGTGACAGCGGCTGCAATAGAAAGGACCCGGCGGGGCGCATGCCGGGACAATTCTTCCAGCACAGAAGGAACCACGTTCGGCTTCACGGCCACAATGACCAGATCCGCCTCACCGGCTTCGCCCCCCTCTTTGGAGACAGAGACTCCGTATCGTGCTGCTTTTTCTTCCGAAGCCGCAAGGGAATGCTCCTTCACGAAGACTTCTTCTTTTTTCCATAAACCTTTGGCAAGGCAGCCGGAGAGGATCGCTCCTCCCATCGCCCCGCATCCGATGATCAGTATCTTTTTCATAGGTTCGGTCCTTTCCAGGCAGGGATGCCTTGGAAATCGGTCAGTCGATCCTTATCGAGCCGTACAGTCTCCGGCAGGCAGATAAGGACATCATCATTCAGAAGCTCGATGCTTCCGTGGGCCAGATAAACAGCTCCACTCATGAAATCGACAAACCGGCTGGCTGTCTCATCATCCACACTGTCATTCAAAACGACAATAACGGCGAGCCCTTTTTCAAGAGCATCCACCCCATGCCGTGCATCTGCATACGTGCCGGGTACCATGATCACCACCTCCAGCGGACGGAGACTTCGAGCCGGCAGCGCGCCTGCCTCCGGAAGTATCTCCCTCTCCTCTGCCTGTGTGTCATAGACATCCTCGTCCTGGCCATTGAACTGCTTTTTCAGCCAGCCCAGACCCCCTTCCCAGAAAGACATCAAGCCTCTGGAGCCGAGGGTCCCTGCGGCTGCTGGGCATTCCACTGCGGTGCACCGGCCGGTGCGGCTGCCTGCTGATCCGCATAGGCAGCGAAATTCTCACGGGAAACGCTCATATTATTCGGCGCGCAGAGATAAATGCTTTCAGAGATCTGGTCGATGCGGCCATCCAAAGCATACATGATGCCCTGAACGAAATCCACGATACGCTGGGCTTCATCCGCATCCGTTTTTTCCATATTCATGACGACCGGACGCATAGCTTTCAGATGATCCCCGATCTTTTCCGCATCACTGTAGCTCTTCGGGCTGACAACGACCATGGTGTATGGCTTGGCGGCCTGACGCGGGACAGCACTTCTGCCGATACCGCGGACAGCTGCCGGACGCGGCGGGACGGGCTGAGCCGGATTGACGGGAGCCGTCTCCTCGCCGAGATCCTCTTCTTCCATATCCTCGTCATCACGATCAACGAACTGATCTTTAAACTTATCCAATAAACTCATTTCTTTCTCCTCCTAATGGTATACGCGAGAGCCGAAGATCGCAGTGCCGATACGCACCATCGTGGCTCCCTCTTCGATAGCCTGTTCAAAATCATGGGTCATTCCCATAGACAGGATGGAAATCTGTCCCTCGGGAAACTGCTTTTTCATATCCTCCCACATCTCGTGGGCTTTGCGGAAGACGGGACGCGTCATCTCCACATCCTCATAATTCGGTGCCATGCACATCAGTCCGAGCACCCTCACATGAGAGAGCGACTTCGCTTCATCGATCGCCATTTTCATGTCCTCTGGTGAAAGACCTGTCTTGCTTTCTTCTCCGGAAATATTAAACTCCAAGAGTACGTCCTGCACCTTATCGATCTCTGCCGCCCGCTTGTCGATCTCCCGCAGAATAGACAATGAGTCCGCTGACTGGATGAGATCTGCCATAGCGACTGCCTTTTTGACTTTATTTTTCTGCAAATGTCCCTGCAGATGCCAGGTCACCGGGAGCGAAAGCTCCTGGTATTTTTCTTCCATTTCTTGGACACGGTTCTCACCCACATGGGTGACACCGAGAGAAATGGCTTCTTCCATGTCTTTGATGGGATGGAACTTCGTCACAGCCACCAGCGTGACCTGCTGATGATACGGGGACTTCTCCCGCGCTGTTTCGATCCGCTCCATGACATGAGCTAATCGTTCTTTGATTTCTGACATAGCCCCGCCTTCTTTGTGTAGTTTCAGCATAGCTCTTCTGGTAGAAATAGTTATACTTATGATTTATTATAGCACAGAAATCCATGGGGAAAAAGAGAAAAGGCTTCACGAGGAAGGGAGCCTGGGATCGGAGAATGCACGGTGACGCCTGACTGACGGAAAGCGATCCCATCATTCCATGTAAGGAAGGCCATGACGAAATAGGGCATGAAAAGGCGTATGTCGGTGAGCGGATCAGCGTTTCCTGACCTACCGCTTCCGGCATCGCCGCGATGAAGCCTCTGCATAGCCTTTTGACCTTATCAGCCGCATCGAAAAAGCCCCGACAGCTCATCTGAGCCATCGAGGCTTTTATCACTTGTTCCTTATACCATATTCGCTTTCTTTGCGATCTCCTCCGGAATCGTCAGCCCCAGGATCTCCGCATCCTGCTTATTGATGACGATGGTATAGTCCTTCTGATGTTGGATCGGAGACGTCTCCGGCTTGACCTTGCCATCGAGGATATCCGCCGCCAGCTCTCCTGTCTGCTTGCCGAGGCGATAGTAATCGACCGAGAGCGCTGCCAGCGCACCGTCCTTCGCCATGATGTCCGCCCCGACGATGACGGGGATCTTATTCGCATCCGTGATCTTCATCAGTGTCGGAATGGAGGAAGCCAGCGTGTTATCCGTCGGGACGTAGATGTAGTCTACCTTGCCGACGAGGGACTCCGCCACCTGCTGGATGTCATTGACATTGTTCACCGTACGTTCTTCGACAGCAAGACCATGTTTCTTGCAGTAGTCCTTCATCTGGTTCGCCTGCACTTCGCTGTTTACTTCGCTAGAACAGTAGATGAGGCCGACATGCTTCGCCTGCGGGATGAGCTTGGCAGCAAGCTCCATCTGGGCATCCATGGCTGCGAAATCACTGACTCCGGTCACGTTACCGCCGGGTCTCTCATCATTCTGTACCAGCTTTGCACTGGTATAGTCAGTGATCGCAGTACCGACGATCGGGATGTCCTTGATCTCATTCGCTGCTGCCTGCGCCGCCGGTGTCGCGATGGCACAGATCAGCTTCGGCTTCTCTGCTTTGAACCTGGAAACAATGGTCTTCAAATTAGACTGATCGCCCTGTGCATTTTCCTGCTCGATTTGGACCTTATCCGGGCCATAGCCGCGCTCCTTCAATGCATCGACGAAGCCTCTATTGGCCTCATCGAGTGAGCCATGCTGCACGATCTGTACGACACCGATCTTGATCTTGCCCGAGGCATCTCCGCTCTGTCCACCACAACCGCCGGAGATCAGGGCCGCCGCTGCGAGCGCGACCGCTATACTGCATTTCATCCAGTTTTTCATCTTATGTTGCCTTCTTTTATTTATACAATACTGTATGGGGTTCAAGGTTCAGGGTTGGCCCCGAGGACGTGCTGTCCCTTGATTGTGAATGAACGCTTTGCTCGAATGAGAAATTAGGAATGAGGGTGCGGCGCATAAAAATCAGAAGCGCCGCGGAGTTTTGATAGCGCTTCGCGCGCATCGTCATTTCTAGGGAAACGCTGACTAAATCGCAGAGTCAGATTCCACAAGAAATTTTATGCATGGCTTCGTCATAACCTTCCTTAAATAGCTCGCTATTCGCGTCAGGTTATTCCTCGCCATGTATAAAATTTCAAGAGTAAAATCTGACAACGATTTAATCAGTGTTTCCCTAGCGTAGCCCTCGATCTTTATTGCAGAACGCACATCGTCTGATGTGAGGCAGCACCAGGACATCGTTTTCCCTCGGCGCATACACGCTGATTCCCGCAGTGCAGTAAAGATCCCTCGGCTACGCTCGGGATGACGATGCCGGCAAATCCCAGTCACCAGTCACTCCTAATCCCCAATCCCTAATCCCTAGCTACTCATCCCTAGTCCACCATCGTGGCATTCTTGTATTCATCCGGGATCTTAATACCAAGGATCTCCGCATTTTTCTTATTGATGATGACCTCATAGACCTCCGGATCCTCGACCGGAGTTTCTTCCGGCTTGATCTTTCCATCCAGGATCTGTGCCGCCATGTGGCCGGCCTGGACGCCCGATTTATAGAAATCTACAGAGAGAGAGGCGAGCGCTCCGTCTCTGGCCATGCTGTCAGCGCCGACGAGGACCGGGATCTTAGCCGGGTCTGTCACTTTAACAAGGGTCGGGATGGAAGAAGCGAGAACATTGTCCGTCGGGACATAGATGAAGTCGACCTGCCCTACCATGGATTCTGCGACCTGCTGGATATCATTCACAGAGGAAACCGTTTTTTCTACGACAGAAAGGCCAATGGAAGCGGCATGCTTCTTCGCCTGGTTCGCCTGGATCTCACTGTTTACTTCACTCGAGCAGTAAAGAAGCCCCATGGTCTTGGCATTCGGCAGGAAGACCTTGCCCATATCTACCTGCTTTTCGACCGGACCACGGTCATTGACGCCGGTGACATTCGTTTCCGGCTTCTGATTCGATTTGACGAGCTTCGCGGTCTCAAAGTCAGTGATGGCACAGCCGACGATCGGAATATCTTTGATCTCATTGGCTACCGCCTGCGTTGCCGGAGTAGAGATCCCGAAAATGATGTCCGGCTTATTGCTCTTGAAACGTGCCGTGATGCTCTTCAGATTCGACTGATCGCCCTGTGCATTCTGCTGATCGACTTCGACCTTGTCCGGTCCATAGCCTTTATCCTTCAGCCCATCGATCATCCCTTGATTGGCTGCATCCAGCGAACCATGCTGCATGATCTGCACGACTGCGACCTGTTTCTTGCTGGAAGTCTTACTGCTCCCTGCCGAATTGCCGCCACATCCTCCATAGACCAGTGTCATTCCTGCCAATGCTGCGATAAGCCCTGCTTTTACCCATTTGTTCATGATAATATTCCTTTCTACTTTTCTACTATGCTGCTTTCAGAAATATGATTCTGCGTGACAGAGATTTACGCGCTGCTTTCTATGGCCGCGCCGCTCTTCCTCTCACTAAAACAAAAAGTCCCTTGCTTCACTCAGCAAGGGACGACGGGGACTCATCGCGGTACCACCCAATTTATCTAAGGAATACAAAAAGGGTGGTACCAAGGGACGGATTCTCCGTGGTACCACCCTCATTCATCTTCATCAGATCAACTCTCGGCTCCTTAACGCAAGCCACCCCGGCAAGACCTACTTCGATTTCAGTCATGCAGTTCCGGAAAGAACTTCCCTATTTCCTATTTACCGGTTCCCAGCATTCCCGGCTCTCTGTGAAAAATCAGAAATACGTACTTTTTTCCATCAGCACTTTTGTAATATGTGCTTATTGTATCGGATGATGAGGAAAATGTCAAGCTGAAAAGCCATCATCAATCAGGAGAGACGCTTTGAAGCCATCCAAAGGAGGCGTTCTGCGAAGGGGCTCCCATCTGCTGATCTCCTTTCACCTCCATAGAAAACCCCCGACCGAACAATTCGATCGGGGCGTGTATTAACGATTCGCAGTCGCCTTGACGGCATCCACGACTTTGGCTCCGCCGGCACGATTTCCGCGATCGACGAAACGATAGCCGATGAAAAGGAGAATGAACCAGACCGGAGTGACATAAAGAGCGACTCTCGTATCCTCACGGAAGGCAGAAGCTACGACTACGCAGGCAAGGAAGGCCATGGTGATATAGCCGGAGTAAGGAGCCCACGGCATCTTGTACGTGAGCTTCGCCTTTTCTTCTTCCGAGAGAGAGGCACGGAATTTCTGCTGGGTGCGCAGGATGACGAACCAAGTCCAGAGCGCCCCGAAGGAACCGACGCTGGTGACGTAGACGAAAAGCTCCGCCGGCATGACATAGTTCAGACCGACAGCGACAAGCAAGATCGCTGCGGAGAAAAGGATGCCGACCCACGGCAGACGATGACGGTTCAGCGTCTGGAAGCAGGCAGGTGCATTCCCCTGCAGGGACAGATTGTAGAGCATACGGCCGGAGCTGAAGATCCCGCTGTTGCAGGAAGAGAGTACCGCCGTGATGACGACGATATTGATAATATCCGCTGCACCGGCGATGCCGAGTTTTTCAAAGGTCACCACAAATGGGGATCCCATGTGTCCGATCTCATTCCATGGGTAGATGGACATGATGACGCCCAGAGAGAGCACATAGAAAATCAGGATACGCCAGAAGACTTCGTCGATGGCTTTCTTGATGGTGGACTTCGGATCATGCGCTTCACCCGCAGTGACGCCGATGATCTCGATGCCAAGATAGGAATACATGACCATGACAAGTGCCATCAGGGTGCCGGAAAAACCATTCGGGAAGAAGCCGCCGTTCTGCCAAAGGTTTGCGATGCCGGTCGCAATGCCGCCATTGCCGATGCCGAAGACGATCATGCCGATGCCGCTGATGATCATGAAAATGATGGTGCAGATCTTCACGAGGGCAAACCAGAATTCAAACTCACCATAGGCAGAGACGGCGATGAAATTCACCACGGTCATGATGACAAGTGCGACGAGCGCTGACAGCCACTGCGGCAGGTCTGGATACCAGAAATTCATGTATATCCCAACGGCAGTGAGCTCGGCCATACAGGTGACCATCCACATGTACCAGTACGTCCAGCCGGTGAGATAGCCCCATTTCGGGCCTAAGAAACGTGCCGCATGCGCACTGAAGGCCCCGGAGACCGGGTAGGCGACGGAGAGCTCACCGAGCGCACGCATGATGAAATAAATCGCAATACCGCCGATGACATACGTCAAGAGTACCGATGGGCCGGCAAGTTCGATCGCAGTCGCCGAGCCAAGAAACAGACCGACACCGATCGCACCGCCAAGGCCGATGAGCTGGATATGTCTGTTTTTCAGGCCGCGTTCCAGGTTTTCATGCATTTCCTGTTCTTTGTCTTCCATAATTCTTTCCTCCTAGCAAGTCCTGATGATCCCAAGTCCGGCAGCTGAGACTGCCCCGCCGGAGAGTGGATCCCCTCCCCCGACATAACCGCTTTCCTTTCTTCATCTGCTTTCAGAAATGTGCTTCCCATTCCTGCATATTCGAATGAGTCTAAGTAATAACGCAACTAATATTTTATACAAAATAAGGGTGCATGGCAAGATAAAATAGGGGAAAATCCATATAAATTCAGTCATGTGAGAGCATATTCCATGATTTTTATTTTATAGGAAAGTATACATTATCACATTTTTGGCATGAACATGATCATCCATAATTCAGTCATGGCAAATACCCAGAGAACGGGAGTGAGTGGTGAATAGTCGCTATGGATTAAGAACCTCGCGTGACTGGTGACTTGCATGCTACTTTCGTGCATCATCATTTACAAAAACAGGCGCTCGGGTGCTGCCGTGAATCGCCTGCTTGATACGCATATCCTCGCGCACTTTCATACCGCCGGTGCCCTATCCGCCCCTTTCGGGCACCTTCCCCAGAGGGGAAGGCTGCGATACGAGAATACCATCTTCTAAAAAAAGGCGGCGAAGCC
>ERZ1034973.669-NODE-669-length-22859-cov-93.445711_pt1 | contig 22859 bp, 10 predicted proteins | sample MGYA00520686_ERZ1034973 | MGnify/ENA primary metagenome ERZ1034973 (study PRJEB33766, sample SAMN09781775) | gut metagenome | biome: gut microbiome | host: Homo sapiens | place: Madagascar | study: EMG produced TPA metagenomics assembly of the PRJNA485056 data... | reverse complement strand
AGAAGCGTTCAAGGTCAAGGTCTACTACATATATGTAGCCTTCGTTGATTATCCTCTGCGCTCCTCGTAGTGCGTCATGGCATCCTCTTATCGGACGGAAGCCGTAGCTTGTCTTGCAGAATTGGTTCTCATAGATGGGAGTCAGTACTTGGTTTATGGCTTGTTGCACCAGATGGTCTACAACTGTAGGTATTAAAAAAATTGGGTGCTCGCATGAAGCAGAACACCCATTTTTTTATGTTTATTGCCGTGTATATTATTATTGTTTAAGCCTCGCCTAACACAATGTTGCCACCCATTGGCTGCATAACAATCTTCAGCTTACCATCTTTTCCTACTTTAGTAGTCTTAACGTTCGACTTAGGCCAAAGGCTTTTCTTATCAGCAGTCTCGTAGTGATAAGTCACCTGCTTACCTGCAAGCATAGGCAAAGAGAGGTTAATAGATAAAGGTTTGTTGGTGCCATTAAGCGCTGCAACATACCACTTGTCGCCATGACGACGTGCTACAACAGCGTATTTGCCAGGATAACCATCTACGAAACGAGTCTCATCCCATGTTGTTGGTACACTCTTAAGGAAGTCAATCTCATGCTGTGGCAACTCAGAAAGGTTATTGGGATACATGGCAATACACTGTATGCTTGCCTGATTGACAATAGCAGCAGCCATCTCGAACACGTCTGATGTATAACGACGATGACGACTCTTGTTGTCGCGCGACATATAGCGGTTCATAATAGTGCCACCCCAGTCCATTGCGGCTACAGTATTGCGGCAGAATGGATGCATGGTAAGTTCGAAACCTTCCTGCTTGGCATGATGCTCCTGGAAGAATACATTCTCCGAAGCAAGCACAGCCTCGCTCGATACATAATTAGGGAACATGCGTTCCCAACCACGTGGCAAAGTACATCCATGGAAGATAACCTGCAAACCATAATCGTTGGCATCGCTAAGGATATCCTCGTACAACTGCATAACATGCTGCTTGTCGCCACCAAAGAAGTCGACCTTAATGCCCTTGACACCTATCGACTGCATCCACCTCATCTCCTTTTTACGTGCAATTACCGTGTTCATACAGTTGCGTGGAGTCTGCGGAGCCTCGTTAGCCGTACCGTTGCTGTTGTACCACAACATTAGGCTAACACCCTTAGACTGAGCATAACGGCTGAGCTCGGCTATACGCTCACGTCCAGTCTGCTGGTCCCATAGTCCGTCTACCAATACATACTCGTAGCCCATTGTAGCTGCAAGATCAACCATCTGCTTCTGATCGTCGTAGTTGGCTGAATTGTCTTGCCAGATGAGCCAGCTCCAGGTATATCTACCCGGCTTATATTGCTCCGAAGCCTCGTACAAAGGCTCCACAACATCATAGCTTACTGTTGTTTCCACTATTGGCTTAAGCGATGATCCAACAGTAATGGTGCGCCAAGGTGTAGCTCCAGGCAGAGCAAAGGCTGCATTAGAGGCACCACGGCCATCGCATTCGCCTTGCATAGGAAACTCAACTGTATAACCCTTATCGGCAGAATAGTCAGAGAGTCGGCAACCAGGATAGTTACCATGTGTGCCAGTCTCGCTTACAAGTACCCAACCATCATTACCTACATGGAAGAGACAAGGGAAGGTGTAACCCTTACCATATTTAGACTTGGCTGTCAATGGAGCATCCGGGGTGTACTCTTCCTCATAACTCGGCTTAGAACGTTTCCATCCAATCATAGGGTCTGATTGTGGAGAGAGGAATGTTGTGGTTTGTGAAGGAAGACGGAAGGCTGTCTTCTCTTGGTCTATAAGGATGTGTGTGCGGTCGTTAACCTCGCCAAATTCGTATCTGAAGGCAATGTCATTGTCAGATACACGGAACTTTACAACAACGGGCAACTTCTTGTCGTTGATGTAAGTAATGCTCATCTCATTGGCTTTATAATGTACAAGCGATACTTTGGTAGAGCGCATAGTATAGCTGTTCTCTACCTTACGCTTATCTACCGACTTATATACAAGATTTTGGCTAAAGTCGCCAACATTGGCAACTACACCTAACAGCGAAGGCTGCATCATCTGCTTACCATCATATGTTACGTCGTAATATAGACAACCTGCATGGTCCTCAACATTAACTACAAGTCGTCCATCAGGCGATATCACCTTGTTTTGCTCGGCAAAAGCACCTGTTGAGACAGTTGCAAGTAGCAAAGCGGCAAGCGAATTACGTAAAGAATTGTTCATTCGATTTATAGAGTTATTGGGTTTATTATACTGCAAAAGTACTATATTAGATTAAGGATGTGGTGCACAAATCGATAAAAAGGGTGTACAAATCGGTTAATTGCAGTTCTTTGGGATATTGTTTTCTGGGGAACTCTAAATATGGCTCAACCGATATTTGGAATGATATAAACTGGAGGTTATCAGGGAGAGTGGCGTCTTGATGTTCGTGTAATGGACGTGTAATATTTAGGCGACAGCCCCTCTTGTTTTTATGGTTCATTTACTTGTAGTTCCCACAGAACTCACAGATGCCACAGAAGCCTACGGAATTGTTTTTCTCGAATCCACAGAGCGTATAGACGCTACGCATCATACGACAGACTACACAGAAATGATAGCCTTCGGCGATGCAAGCAATCATTTCTGTGGATTCTTGCCTCGCGAAGCGTAGGCCATTCTGTGGATTCGAAAAGCTTAACCCGTAGGCTTCTGTGACATCTATGAGTTCCTTGGTAACTATAAACAGGTACCAGAAACTACAACCAATCTACAAGCTTAATACACAAAGACTCTGTATCCCTTGACGCTGCCAGGAGCGCCCTGTTCCATACGTGGCAGATACTCAAGAGCTGTTATAATCTGTTCTTCACCAAGATCGATGACAAGCAAATGTGGTGCTGTGGCATCCTTCTCAGTCTGCCAGTAAGTAGACTCTTGAAGGTCGAAAGCCTTGTCACCAGTATGATTGCCCTGAAGATTCTCTGAGTTGGCATACTTTACCTCCCACTGGTCGCGAGAAAGACGCTTGCCATCCTTGCCTTGCAGATATAACTCGGCAATAGCAACGGGCTTACCATCATGAGTGTTCTGACACTCTATGGCTACATATCTGCCTTTTGCTAAATTGTCAAATTTAATAGTCTGCCATCCATTGCCACTCTTCATATCCCCCTTTGCCACGGGTGTAGCCGAGTTTAGGTCGGGCTTGTCGCCAATGTTATTATGCTTAGCCGACTTCTCAAGCTGCAATTTATCGAGCTCGGGCTTTGTCTGTCCCCATACTACAGCTTCCTTCGGACCAACAACATCAAGTACAACAATCTCGTTGTCGCCTTTCTTTAGCCAACATCCTGGACAATATAGTGTCTGTTGCGGACCAATACTCCAGAAACGTCCAAGTGCATGACCATTGACATATACCTGACCTTTACCCCATGTCTCCATATTAATAAAGGTGTCGCCAGTCTTTTTCAACTTGAATGTTGCCTTATAATAACCAATCTTTGAGGGAGTGTTATCGGCAAGAGCAATATCATTACGTGGAGTTGTCATTGCACGACGGGCTGTCTGATAGTCGTCGGCAATACGGCGCATACGCCAATTCTTAAGATTCCAAGTAAGCTCATCGCCGTCTACATCGGCAGTAAGGGTTACATCTTCAACAAGACCCTTGAAGTCTTTTATGGCTCTACCAAAGTTGATACGACCCATGCCCTCTACCAAGAGCGTAAGCTTATCGCCCTTCTTTGTGGCAGGCATAGGCAGCGAACGCTCGTTCTTTACACGGTCTATCTTGCCTATATAATTGCCGTTGACAAATACCTGCACAAAGTCGTGACCATTGATATGCAACATAGAGCCGTTGGCAATCTCGGGCAGCTTAGTATTGTATATCATTGAACCGTAGCCCATATTCATCTCCTCAAAAGTCTGCACGTCACGACTCTCGGCTGTGCTGTCCACACCCATATATATAGGTGCCACGTTCTGAAGCTTGAGCTTTGGTATAGATATAATGTCGGCAGCCTTTTTAGGTACAGCCGGAAGCTTCTTATCAGTATATTTCTCAAGAGTCTTGCGCAATAGCCAATACTTCTCAGTAGGCTCGCCATACTCGTTGATTGGAGCATCGTAGTCGTAAGACGTAACATCAGGAGCAAAACCAGGCGAGTTGGCTCCTGCCCAATGACCAAACGAAGTGCCTCCATGAGTCATATATAGCGAGAAAGATATGCCCTTCGAAAGCATCTCGTCAATACCTGCAACCATATCCTTTGCAGGACGTGTTTCATGACGCGCACCCCACTTGTCGAACCATCCGCTCCAAAACTCCGAACACATAAGCGGTGCATTAGGGCGTAGCTCACGAAGACGTCGGAATTGGTCGTCTATCTTTGCACCCGTACCAAAGTTCATAGTCCATGTAAGGTCTTCGAGACCATTCTTCTCAAAGTTTGAGTTCCAGTCGCATTGGAACAGAGTGGTCTTGGCATTTGGAGTATCCCAATATTTGCGCAATGTGTCGCGTATCTGTGATATATATGCCTTATCCTCGCCATAGCTGCCATATTCGTTCTCAACCTGAACCATAATGATTGGTCCACCACGCTGTATGGTAAGCGGAGCAAGTTGCTGGGCAACATTCTTCTCGAATCGGTCTACGCACGACATAAAGTAAGGGTCTTGTTCACGCAGGCGTATATCCTTTTTCTTAAGCAACCACCAAGGCAGTCCACCCATTTCCCACTCGGCACATACATATGGTCCAGGACGCACAATTACGTACATGTCATTCTTTTTAGCCAATCGGCAGAACTCGGCAACATCATTCTGACCAGTAAAGTCGTATACTCCCTCGCGCTGCTCATGCAGGTTCCAGAATATGTAGATGCAGATAGTGTTCATGCCTAAAGCCTTACACATCTTGATGCGATGTTCCCAATACTCACGCGGAATACGTGGATAATGAATCTCTGCTGCCTTAACAACAAAGGGTTTTCCGTTAAGAAGGAAGGTTTTGTCGCCAGTGGCAAAAGTGTTCTTACTATCCACATGTGGAGCCAAGCTCATAGAAGTGGCAGCTAACGCACCTGTCGTCAACGACGACATAAGAGCGAGACTCAAGAATATCTTGGATGTCTGTTTCATGTATTTATTATTGATTTGAGTTTTTAGTTAGTGCAAAGTTATCACCTTATATTAATAATAAGGTTAAATAATCAACAAAAAAGGTACATAATTCATTAATGAGCATATAAGCCGCATATAATGAACCAATCGTTGTACAATATTAAAGCCTCATACCCATCACTATTAAGACGATTAGGAATGAGCCTTAAATGTATACTGATTATTCCTCAACTAATGTAGTGATACTTCGTGGAGCCAAACTTATTGTTCCTTCAGTTGTACCGACTGGCAACAAGCTCTCAGCCGATATGTCGCTTGTGCGATACATCTTCCATGTCTTGGAAGCCTGTCCGTCTATATCAAACTTCACTGGCTTTACGTCCTCCGAATAGTTAATGGCTACAATAGCCCACTTGCCATTGCTGTTACGATAGGCTGAGCACATTACTCCCTTAGGATTGTTGAATCCTTCGATTATCTCTTTGCCATCCTCTCCAGTAGTCTTTATGTCAAAACGCTGTGCACCTGGACGCACAAAACGGCTGTAATTGCCAAGGGTCCAAAGCAACTTTGAGTCAACAGCATAACCTGTCTTCCATTGATCATTGCTATATACACGCAGCAAGCCGTCGCGATAATCGCCACCTGCGGCACGCCACCAACTCCAACTCTCGGCATTAGCAAAACAAAGGTCGTGGTGAATAACACGAGCTACATAGAGGGCTGTCTTCATAGAAAAGTCGTAACCACCTCCTCCACCAATCTCTTCGTCATTGCCCATAATACAGATCTCTGTTTGCCAAAACTTTATGCCTTGTTCTTTACATGCCTCACGTATCTGCATACGACACTGGCGCATATAGTCGAGTGGCGTAGTTGTCCAATAGCTGTGGCCACCAATGAGTCTGGGCAGATTCTTTACATTGCCTACATAGGTATCGGTGCTATCCTTAGCGAACAATGCCTTTATCTCATATCCACGCTGCCAGTCGGCTTCATGTGTGCCAAGCATACAGCGATAGTCGCTCGATTCGTTGACAAGTATCTCCGTCTTCAACTTCTGCTTAGAAAGAGCCTTACCCAACTCACGTGCCACATGAGCCACCTCACGATTAGTAGCAGGAGAGCCTTCTTGCTTAGGACCAAGCCAGTTCCAATGTCCATCAGGCTCATTACACGGACTGATATAGTCGATATGCACACCGTCATGCTGCTCGATACCCTTAATGGATGTAGCCATAAAGCGGGCAAAATCATCGTAACAATCGTCACGAAGATTTATTGTGCCACCGCGTCCGGTATTGGTTGCCAGTCCATTCTTGGTAAAATAGACAGGTGCAGAATTGCAGAAAGCCAAGATATAAGGAACGCCACGTTCCTTGGCAAGCTTAAGAAAGCGGCGCTGTCCTGCTTGCTTTGACCAGTCGTATGTACCATCGGCATTGAGAAAACACTCGGTTCGGGTACCATAATTAATCTGTGCCTTATCGCCTTGCTCGGCACTTCCTGCTCCAAGGTTAAATCGCCATATAGACAATCCTATACCTTTTGGCTTACCTTGAGCATCATTCTCAGAAGAAAAAAGCCAGTCGGCCACCTGCTGTTGCTGTTTCTCTGGCCAAAGACCTATAAACTGCATGCTCCACGCATCACTTGCACCGAAATGCTGTATATGCTGTTCTGGAGAAGATGGAAGTACAGTGTAACGTGTTTGGGCAGAAGCTTGCACCGATGCAGAAAGCATCAATGCAAGCGAAATGCCGTGAAAACCTATTTTTAACATATATATATTATCGTTTAATTAATATTTTATTGCCATTCCATATATACACGCCGCTGTTTAAACCTTCTATCGACTGTGCTTCTGTACGTACCAATTGTCCGTCAAGTGTATATACATTATTATTATTGACATCATCCGCCTTGCCTGCATGTATGCCTTCGATGCCCGTTTCCGCCTTATCAAAGTCGATGACAAAAGTGCTAACACTCTTTTTCGGAATCAATATGCGCTGTCCCAAAGTATATGTCTCAGCAATGTGCTTGAGGTTTTCGGTCTCTGATGTGCGGTAGAGGTTAATCTCCTTAGCAGTAGCATGTCCATCGACATTGAGTTTTACGCCTGTAGCCGCACCCATATTGACATATACCACCACAATTCGCTTGCCGTCTGGCGATATATATGCCGAACCCATAAGCTTGTTAAGGCTCTCCGACTGATTGGTGGTATGACCTATACGACGATATCCAGGACGGATAAAACGACTGTAATTACCAAGAACCCAAAGATTAGCATTGTCGGTTACGGTACCGCCATTAGCTATGTCGCCGTAGCTCTCGTTGCCAGTATCGCCCTTTGTATTAAGCCTAAGCAGATAGAATCTATTCTTCTGTCCCCATTTCTCCTGTGCAAAGGTTGTCCAATAGCTCCATGCAGCCATATTGCCATATGTTAAATCGCAATGTATCAGTTTGCCCATATAAAGGGCTATGTCCATATACGATGCAGCGTCGTAACTTGCAGGGAAATTGGCAAAGTCGCCATAATAGTTGTCGCTAAGGTTGCAACCTTGTTCTCCGGCATTGGCAAAAGCCTTGCCGTTCTTGGTAAACTGCACTGGAGCAGAGTTGCTGAAGAGCAGATAATGGTCAACACCATACTTCTTGGCCTGCTGCATAAAGTATTGCTGACCTGAGGATTTGGTCCAGTCGTACGTGCCTTTTGCATCAAGATAACAATAGCCACGACGTGTGATATCATCTATTCCGCTGCCGTTGCCCTGTTCGGCACTTCCGGCACCGAGGTTGATGCGCCACATGGATAGGCCTATGCCTTCGGGATTGCCATTGATGTCAAACTCGCGACTAAAGAGCCAACGTGCCGATTTCTCCTTCTCGGCTTCGCTGAAGTATTTGCCCACAAAGTCGGCTGTCCAACAATCGCTTGCACCGAAGTCCTCGATGGTTTGGTATGTGGTGTTGGGTGATATAGTTACCTGGTAAGTAGATTGTGCTGAGGTGTTGGCAGCCAGTGCCAATAGAGAGGTTATTGAGAGTAGAAGAGATTTGGCCATCGTAAATTTATTTTAAGTTAGAGTTGGTTTAGTTGAAAATTGAGAGTTGATAGTTGAGAGTTATGATTACCGTCTATGCTATATTATATATATTATTATTAGCAATTATATTTCATAACTCTCAACTTTCAACTCTCAACTCTCAAATAAATCTGTCAATTAATTATATCCAGGGTTCTGCTTGATAGAACCGTTCGACATTGTTATCTCTGAGTTAGGGATAGCAAAGAGCAGATCGCGTGGAGCCTGGAAGTTAATGCCCTCATTGCTGTTCTCCAACTGGTTTGTTGTCTCATACGGGTCGGTAGATGTCTCCATATTATACTTAACGAATGTTCCGTTAGGACCAAACACATGCTCCATCATAGTCTTGCCATCATCCATCTTCCAACGGCGAAGGTCGTCAAGACGAGTGCCTTCAAGAGCAAGTTCCAAACGACGCTCTGTACGGATAGCATCGCGAAGGTCCTTACCAGTAGATGTTATAGGTGATAGATGTACACGACCGCGAACTTCGTTCAATGCCCACTGTGCCTCGCTGTCATGACCAAGCTGGTTCTCTACCTCAGCATACATAAGTAGCACCTCTGCATAACGCAACAAGCGGATGTTAAGCGGATTGTGAACAGCATCATACGGACTTGGACGCTTGCCAACTGGGATGAAGAGCTTCATATTGCAACGTCCCGACTTGTGCTTGCTTGCCGAAATAACATAAGGATTGTCCTCATTCCATGTCGGATCGCCAGGTACATCGGTCTGACCATCGTGAAGGATGGTATACTTAAGGCGAATATTATCGCCAGCATTCTTGAATGCGTTCTCAAGGTCGCTTGTAGGCAACCCCCAAGCCCAACCTGAGTCATCACGAGAACCAACCACTACCGAATAGTGTTCGCCAAGATCGTACTGTGTATCATCAAGTGTCTGAATTTCAAAGAGGCTCTCTTCATTATTGTTATAGTCGATGTTCCACACTTTACCAAAGTCGTCCATCAGCTTATACTCTGGAGTCTGACCTGCATAAGAGCCACGACAGCAAAGTTCCTGCAGAATCTTCTCTGCTTCCTCATACTTGCCTTCATAGAGATAAGCCTTGGCAAGGAAACCCTTGGCTGCACCACTTGTAGCATGACCTACCTGGCTGGCTTCCTGCTCAGCACGTGTAGGAAGGTCTGGAATAGCCTCATTCAAGTCTTGTTCTATCTGTGCATATGTCTCTTCTTTTGAAGCACGCTCAATTCCCTGTACCTCTGACGGCATTTTCAAAGACAGCACGAGTGGCACACCACCAAAGTTCTTAACAAGGTCAAGATAATAGAAACCACGCAAGAACTTAGCCTCAGCAATAAGACGCTTCTTATACTTTTCATCCTTGAACTGTATCTGCTGAATCTTGTCGATGGCGATGTTACACTGTGTTATACCCTTATAACGGTACTGCCAGAAGTTCTGGCAAGCAGTACCAAGTTCAAGAGTATTGCCAGTGAACATACAAGCTACACGATACTCGCCTGGATCCTGAGTGGTGTTGCCCATCCAGCAGTCGTCGGTAGTAATGTTGCATAGGTTGTAGAACTTGTAAATCTGCCACCATCCACGACAGTCAAGGAGATTATAACAGCCTGTTATCTGCTTGGCGCACTCCTCTTCAGTAGTGAAATAGTTGCTCATATCTTGCTGACCACGAATTGGTTCGTCAAGGAAATCCGAGCATGAGGTCAAGCCCATAGATAGAGCCGACATCATTGTCAAACCAATAATATATTTTTTCATAATTTATATGCTTGTTTTATTGTTGTTACACATTATATATATATTACTTAGAAGCTCATGTTCACACCAAAGAGGAATGTGCGCGGGTTAGGATAACCGCTGTAGTCGATACCTGCCTCTGTAACGCTCTTACCCATTGAGGCTGTCTCTGGGTCGGCACCCGAGTAGCCAGTGATGGTGAAGAGATTCTGTGCTGAGAACGACAAACGCAGGTTGAGCTTGTTGTTGAACCACTGCTTAGGCAATGTATAGCCAATCTGTAGCAGTTTGCAACGGAAGTAAGAACCATCCTCTACGAAGAAGTCGCTTACGCGCTTGTAGTTCATGTTAGAGTCATTGGCTGAAAGACGTGGGAATTCTGCTCCCTTGTTGTCCTCGCGCCATGTCTTGTTGTAGGTTCCTGCGTATACATTCTGACCGCCTACACCTGAGTAGCGTCCCTTGTTAAGGTTGTAGATGTCGTTGCCAAATGTGCCGTAGAAGTTGGCTACGAGGTCAAATCCTTTGTATGCGGCATTTAGGTTGACACCCATCATCAAATCAGGGAACGGATTGCCGATGCACTTCTTATCATTCGAATCAATCACGCCATCGTTGTTGCGGTCAACAAATCGAAGGTCGCCAGGCTGTGCATTGGGCTGAAGAGGTGTACCGTGCTCGTTAGTATACGACTTAACTTCTGTCTCGTTCTGGAAGATACCGTCGGTCTGATAACCCCAGAACTGGCTAAGCGACTCACCTGCTGCATTGCGTACAATCCAATCACCAGAGAATCCACCAGTCCATATATAGTCGCCGTTAAGCTTGATTGCCTTATTCTTTACCTGCGAAAGGTTAAGACCTACACCATAAGTAAAGTCGGATATATGGTCGTTCCAGTTGATACCGAGCTCCCATCCTGTAGCCTTCATCTCACCTACATTCTCCCACATCTGTCCGTTCCACATCGGATAACCAAGTATAAGGAGGTTGTCTTTCTTCATAAGCATGTCGTGAGATGTCTTGTGGAAGTAGTCGGCTGTAATCTTCAAGCGGCTCTGAAGCAGAGCAAGGTCAAGACCTACGTTCCAGTCTTCTACGGTCTCCCACTTAAGGTTGGAGTTACCGATACCCGAAACTGTAGAACCGATATCACGTATAGGTGTTGATCCAAATACGTAGTCAGTTGTTCCGATAGAACTGAGATAAGCCGAATTGTCAATGTTCTGATTACCTACCTTACCCCAACCTGCACGTATCTTGATATCATCGAAAATCTTCTGGTTCTTCATAAACTCCTCGCCTGTCAAGCGATAAGCAGCCGAAACAGATGGGAATGTAGCCCACTTGTTGTCCTTAGAGAATTTAGACGAACCATCGACACGTACTGTAGCTGTGAGGTAATACTTCTCGTCATAGTTGTACATCACACGACCAAGGTAAGATATAAGCGATGTAAAGGTGTCGGTACCAGTGGCTTTAGGGTTCTTTGTGCCCGAGCTTGGATAGCGCAATGTTGGGTCGTTATTAGGAATATTCTCCGAATAAGCCTCTGCCCAGTAGTCCTGGAAGCGCTCCATAGTGTAACCACCCATGAGGTTTACATTGTGCTTCTTGGCGAAGGTGTTCATATAGTTCACGGTGTTGGTCCAGTTCCAATCCACCCAATTTTCCATCTTACGTGTAGCGTTGTTATTGTCATTCTTCTCAAGATTATCGATGAAGAAGTTTACGTTGAACTTATCTGTACGACGGAAGCGGGCGTTCATACCAAACTGTGAGCGAATGGTAAGACCCTTGATAGGTGTAAGACTGATGAACGGTGTGGCGAGCAATCCATATTCGCTTGCACCTGAATCCATACGGTTCATATTAGCCACAGGGTTATGCTCCTCGTTGTTGTGCGAACGGGCATAGTTGTTGTAAGGATTACTTGTCCACTCGCTCTTGTCAAGCATAACTGGTGTTGTAGGGTCCATAGCCATGATGGCTCCCATAAGATCAGGTGTATCATTCCACTGCTCGTAACGAGGTGTGAAGTCGATACCTGCCTTTACAATCTTATTGAAGTTGTACTCTGTAGAGAATCGTGCAGAGAGCTTCTGCCACTGACCCACCTTGTACTGAGAGTCTTGCTTGTAATAGCCAATGCTGCCCGAATAGATAAGCTTGTCGGTACCGCCAGAGAACGAGAGGTCGTAGTTCTGCTGTACAGCTACGTCGTTAAGACATTCCTTCCACCAATCAGTATATACCTCGTCAGTGCCCTTAAACGGCGAAACATTTCCGTCGTTAGCATAACGTGCATCAAACACCTGCTTATATTCCTTCGAGCCTGCCATCTTCTGCTTGGCAAGAGTCTGCAAACCTACAGTTGCCGAAGCATTAAACTTAGCCTCACCCTTCTTGCCCTTCTTTGTGGTGATGAGCACAACACCATTAGATGCTCGTGTACCATAGATAGCCGAAGCCGATGCGTCCTTAAGCACCTGCATGCTTTCAATGTCGTTTTGGTTAAGGAAGTTGATGTTGTTACCAACCGGCATTCCATCTACAACATATAGAGGATCAGAGCCGTTGACAGTTGTTACACCACGTATGATAACTCGTGGCGAAGAACCTGGGCCACCGGCACCACTTACCTGAACACCATTAACCTGTCCCTGAAGGGCATTCATAACGTTACCGGTAGAAAGCTTCTCCAGTTTATCACCCTTAATGGCAGATATTGAGCTGGTGAGGTCGCTCTTCTTAACCTGACCGTAACCGATGACCACAACCTCGTTAAGGTCGTTGGCGTTTTCTTTCAACACAATATTTATCTGGTTGCGGTTTCCTACATTCACGTCCTGGTTTGCCATACCAACGTAGCTCACAACAAGTGTGGCATTCTTGTCGGCATCGATAGTATAGTTGCCGTCAATATCGGTGACAACACCTTTTGTCGAACCCTTAACCTTAACGTATGCGCCAATGATAGGCTCGTTGTTGCTGTCTACTACAGTGCCTTTCACCTTAATGTTCTGCGCATTGGCAGTAAGAGCAACAGTAGCAGCCAAGGATGCTAATATATATTTCTTATTCATTTGGATAATATCTTAATTGTTCATTAATCTGTTTATTTCACAAAGACGATGCGCGAACGCAAGAGGCTATAGTCAAACTCCATGAGGTATGTACCCGATTTCTTAACCTCAACGCTCTTCATATTGTCGCCACCGTTATATACGTTCTTCTCATTGCCTTCCGAACCATCGAAACGCCAATATGGCTCTGGCCACCAACCCCAAATATGGGTTATGCTGATAGTATAGCTAACCTTGTCGCCTGCATTAAGCTTCATCTCGCGATAGAGTCGGTATGGGTTCTGCTTATCTTGTTTAAGAATGAACGCCTTGTTATTGGGATTTGTGGTCCAGTTAGGTGTGTCAGGCAGACCTTCTCCTGCAAGACATACTGTGTAAGGTTGTGAGCCAGCTCCGTCATTATAATCCTTTGTCTGCGATCCATCTACTACCATCTTGGCAGTTGTTGGCGTGTACTCCTTAACATCATAGTCACCCGTTACGGTGTTGAATGTTATCTCGTAGTAGCCTACCTTGTCAAGAACTATAGGCTTTGCCTCGCTTGGATTGCTTGTAAGCAGACCTGTATTCTCGTCAATACCAAAGCAGATTGGTTCAAAATCTGTGGTCTGCGGAACAAAGCGCACACCGGTGCCTGCTTTCTGGTTATAGTAGTGTGCCTTATACTGATACTCGCCGGTATGCTCTATAAGCATTGGCACACCATATAGGTCGCTTGTCAGTTCGGCAGCTGTCTCTACATCGGCAAGATACATCTTCTGGAAGTCGGGCAGCTCGCTTACGTTGATAACGCTGGTTGTAGAAGTTGCGTTGCCAAGAGCATCATACAATCGCATTGACATCATATAAGAAGCCTTGGTTGCCGGCATGTCGTATGCCTTCTTAAATTGGTATTCGGTTCCACTTATAAGAACTGAGTCCTTTATGTTCAATCCCGGAATGTCTACCACCAAGCTTTGGAGTTTCTTGTTGTCGGCTACAGTTACATTGAGCGAGAGTTTAGGATTCTGTACCAATACTGTTAGTTCCTGCGAAGGAGCTGCTGTAAACGAAGGAGCAGTAAAGTCGCCATCGCCTGAAACCTGAACTGTAGCTGTTGTTGTGCGTCCACCTACATCCTCTACCGTTACTTCCAATGGGAAGTTTGAATCGTCTGTCCAGTCGGCAGCCGGCGTGTAAGCATAAGATAGGTCGTAATCGTGTATCAACGAGTCGCCATAGATTTTAAGCAGATCTATAGTCTTGTCTAACGACATACCTTCGCTCTTAAGGCGTATAGACTTGATACCATCGGCATCTTTTGCCTTGCCTTCAATGTTGAACGAACGTCCAGGCTCAGCCTGGATGTGGTTTGTAGCCATAGTAATTGTCGGCGCCTGACCGTCCACTGTAGGAAAGTCGTCGTCGTCGCTACACGACTGCAATGCAAAACCAATCACGGGAGCTACAGCCACAAGCATGGCTGTACGGATAAAGTTTGGTTTAATTGTCATAATGTTTGGTTTTAAGTTATTGTTATTTTAATTATTGCTTTAGGCCTTTGTTTCGTTTTCTGATGCAAAATTACAATAAGGAGAAAGGAGAATAGGGGTGTTTTTTGTTAATAAAAGGGGTGTTTCTCGTTTTATGTGAAAAAATGAAGAAAAACGAAAAACACCCTTAATATCGTATGGCTTATACCTAATTATAGTTTCTTTACTAATAGTTTCTCAACTTATAGCAACTCTCAGCCCTTAACTTATAGTTCCTCAACTTATGGCTCCTTAACTTATAGTTCCCACAGAACTCACGGAAAAACACAGAAGCCTAACGGACTATTTTTTTCGAATCCACAGAGCGTATAGACGCTGCGCGTCATACGACAGAAGGCACAGATATGATTGCTTGCAATATATAACTATGTATTGCTGCATATAGAGATTAAAGATTACATATAGTAGGAGGTACTGTCTCCGAACCGTACCTCCTACTATAAATACCTTTTATCATTCTAAATATACCCTTCATTTCTGGATTCTTGCCTCGCGAAGCGTAGGCCATTCTGGATTCGAAAAGCTTAAGCCCGTTAGGCTTCTGTGTTCTTCCGTGAGTTCTGTGGGAACTACACCACAAGCAATCCGAACCGCAAACAGAGATACAGCAAGCAGAGAACCTATAAGCAGAAAGCCTACAAGTTCTGCACAAACTGCTTAGGCGACATCTGCATCTTGCGCTTAAACACATTGCGGAAGTTCTTTATATCGCCAAAGCCGCACATCTCTGCCACTTTAACCACATTGGTCTGTCCTTCCTTAAAGGCTTGTACTGCCTTATATATCTTATAGTCGTTTACAAATTCGATGAGCGACATGCCCGTCATCTGCTTCAACTTCTTGTATAACGTAGAATGACTCATGGCAAGTTTCTCGGCAAGAAAGTCGATATTGAAGTCGGGATTAGACAAGTTGTCGTCTATTATCTCGCGGCAACGCAGCAAGAATATCTGCTCCTCCTTGGTGTATGTGCGCTTGCTGTTGGATATATCGGCAGTTAACGATGCATTATCGCTCTCGGCTATAAGCCGTTCAATACGCACACGCAGGAGTTTAAGCGAAACAGGTTTGGTAATAAAGGCATCGGCTCCAGCATCGTATGCAGCTATTCGCTCCTCCTCTGATGTTTGTCCAGTGAATATTATTACCTTTATATGCTTAAGCTTCTTGTCATTGCGCAATGCACGCAAAAACTCCAAGCCGTCAAGATGCGGCATCATCATATCGCACACAATGATATCGGGCAACAAGTTTGCAGCCACACGCAGTCCCTCAGCTCCGTCGTAAGCCTTAAGCACACGATAGTCGCTTATAAGGTTGCGTTCAAGCAGAGCCACTGTCTCACGCTCGTCGTCGATAAGCAATATGCTATGTGTTGCTGTAGGATTTGCTTTCAACGGAGCTGTTCCTGGTATTGGCTCTGGTTCTTGTCCTGCCTCTTCCAATATTTTTATATCATTTGACTGCTTTTCTGCCTCCGAATCATACACTACATTATCAGCCTCTGTTTTAACCAAAGGCTTGTCTTCTACAGTAGTTTTGTCGGCAGTAGCCTTAGGTATATAGAAAGAGAAGTTTGAACCCTTGTTCACCTCGCTCTCCAGCTGCATCTCGCCACCATGTAACTCAACAAGATACTGCACAAAAGCCAGTCCAATGCCATCGCCCTTGCTTTTTGCCTGACCACGACTTGTACGGAAGAAGTTTTGGAATATCTCCTTGCGAGCTTCAGGCACAATGCCTATACCGTCGTCCTTAACCGAGAAAACCACACGGTCTGCCATATCGGTAACGGTCAGCACTACATGTCCACCGTTATTGGTATACTTAAAAGCGTTGGATATAAGGTTGTTTAGGCACATCTCTATCTTCTCGCCGTCCATAGACAACATTACGGTATGCTTGGGCATTACCGTAGTAAAGTCGATATGCTTTTGGTCGAGCAGGTCGTCATAATCGTCGGCAAGCTCGCCAACAAACTTAACTACGTCTATTTTCTGGAGCTTAACATTAAGCTTGCCTTTATCTATCTTGCGGAAGTCGATAGCCTGACTTATAAGTTTGTTTATTTTCATTGCACTACGATGCATAGCAATTAGATAAGCCGAAGGTATGTTCACTATCGACTGCTTGCGGCCTATAAACTCCTCAAGCTGTGCGGCAATAAGGAAGACAGGTGTGCGAAGCTCGTGTGTTATGCTGGTAAAGAATGTCATCTTGGCATCGTCGAGCTTGCGCTGACTCTCCTTCTCCACCTCGGCAATCTCCATACGGTGACGCATATTTATAACTCGCATGTACAGGCGGAAGCCTGCATATACCACACCTATTATAATAAGTAGCCACAACGTCTTGGCCCACCACGTTAGATACCATGGCGGAAGCACCGTTATCTTAAGCGTTGATATATTGGTCCAACTACCTGAAAGGTCGGTTGCACGTACAAGAAACTCATAACTACCTGGAGGCACATTGGTGTAGCTTGCCATACGGCGGTCGGTTATCTCGTTCCAGGTATTCTCCATTCCTTTAAGATAATAAGAGAAGTGTATTGCACGCGGGGCATTATATTCGGGAACAGAAAAGTTTATAGTGAAATAATTCTCATTACAATCAAGCTTAACCTCGCCCTCGCTTTTGCTTCCAAGGTTTATAGTGCGTCCATCAGTTACATTCAGCCTACCCAGACTCACATCCCTATAAAGCGAATTTGTAATAAGAGGTATATCATCAGCCATTACCAATCCCTCTATTGAGCCAAAATAATAATGTTGTGCGTTGGCACAGCATGCGCCATAATTGTATGCCATTGGCACTGAGTTGTCGAGGTCGCAACGCATAAATGCGTTGTTCTCATGGAAGTAGTAGTAAAGACCATTATTTGTAGAGAACACCATATAGCCATGACGCGACTCCACGATGCCCGTAATCATTATGCTGCCCAACCCATGCTCGGTAAGGTCGGTATATACCTTACCCTTGTTTTCGTCTATACAGCATGGAGCCTCGTATCTGAACGAAACCCACACTTTACCTTTGCTGTCGGCATATATATAGCGCACCATATTGCTTGGCAAAGTAATGTCTGTACTGGATGTACTGTAGTGCTTAACCGTGCGCAGCGTGCGTATGTCTATCTTGTATACGCCATTGTCGTTGCCCAACCATATATAGCCATCACGATGACATAGTGTCTGGCATAATGCCCCTGTAAACTTGGGCACAGCACGAAACTGGTGCGTAAGCTTGTTGAATACAAATAGGTCGCGTCCACCAATCCACAGATTGCCGTTGCCATCGTCTGCAATAGTCCATATCACGTCGCCACGCTTGCTAATCAATGGCAAGGTATAGTTGCTGAACTTGCGTGTGGCTATATCGTATGCCGTAAGTCCATGATTGTACACAGCCATCCACACCGTATGCTGATCGGATGTCATCGACACAATGTTGTCGCCCCACATACTGCTGTTGGCTGATGTATAGGCGGTCAAGCTTTTTTTACTTATCGAATATACACCCATTCCACCTCCATCCATACCTATATATATATTGTCGCCTTGCGATGCCACTGCCGTTACAAGGTCGTAAGGCAAGGTTTTTGCCTTTTCGCTAAGCGTGGCAAACAAGGCTCTTCTTGCTCCATACAATGTCAACCCATTGCGGTATGTACCTATCCACATATTGCCACCACGGTCTACAAACAACGAATATACGGCATCGCCACATATATGGTCATTGTTCTCGTTTATATGTTGGTCAACACCATTGCGACGCACAACCACACCATATCCGTCAGTAGCAAACGCTACACCTTCGCCATAGTCGCATACAGCCTTCAGCGACATTGGCACATATTCGTCTACCAATTGTAATTTATTACCATTCAATGCAAATACATGAGCAGGTCCGCCCACACCTCTACCTACATACAGCCTATTAATATTGTGGCTGTAGCTTGCGTTATACGAGGTAGACGTATTGGTTGATAAGGCTATGCTTGACAACATCTTGCTGCCATCGGCTGTATACATAGCCACGCATCCGTTCATAACCACAAACAGACGATTGCCACTTGTGGCGATGGCAAGCACTGGAGCACTTGTGGGTATGCTGTTAAACTGTGTTTTATTATCAGCCGAACGGTACAGTCTGCCCAAATCATCGAATACGAAAACGCCCCCTGATGTCTCTACCAAGGATATAAACGAGTTGCCCGTCTTATGCTTTGCCTTTATCTTGCAGCGATGAAACTTGCTGTCCATATAGCTGTAATAGTTTACACCATAGTCGGTGGCTATATACAGTCCATGCTCAGTAGCCAAAAGGCTATGCACATTGTTGTTTGATATGCTTGTTGTGTCGTTGTTGCTGTGGCGAAACATCGTGAATAACATTCCGTCAAACTGTGCCAGACCATTGGATGTTCCGGTCCATATAAATCCGCGATTGTCCTGTACAATACAATTTACGGTATTGTCGGGCAGTCCCTGCTTTATGTCATAGTTGCATATACGGTTATTGGCTGTAGCAGACAATACCGCCACAACCATCATAATGAATACAATAAAATATCTTCGGTTCTTAATCATAACTTGTTCTTAGGCTTAGCAATGACAAAGTTAAGAAAATTTACTATTTACTTAAACTAAGTTAGTGATTTGTTAAAACAAAAAAAAGCTATGGCGATAACGCCATAGCTAATATTTAGAAGTGCTTAATCAATCTCTTGTATTCCTTTGGTGTAATCTGTATCACCGTGCCATGGCGCGGAGTGAAGGCACCCGAGGTCTTGGTATCTGCCACCCAACGGAATGTGCGCAAATCCTCGGAACGTGTGAACTGATAATGGCCAGACATATAGCAGTCGTACATAAGACACCATCCTCCACCAATAAGCGGAAATACGCCTGCACCCTCTACATTGTCTTTTGTCTGCTCACAGAATCCGTCGAGCAATGTCCATGATGCTGTGTCGTGAAGGTCGCGGAATACATATTGGCGTATACCTTTATGCGCTCCCTCTTGTTCGGTCTTGAAGAATAGATGATACTCGCCATTCTTGTCCTGAACAATATCTGTATCTATAGCCGGAGCATGGAAATCGAACAACACCTGCGGTTCTCCCTCAAGATCAGAGAAATCTGCATTGGCATATGCCCAATACACACGGTCGTAAGGAATAGTACCATCGTTGGTAAGCAGCGAGAAATATACCATATACTTGCCAGCCTTCTCGTCGTATATAGTCTGCGGTGCCCATACACGTGTCACGTTGGCAAAGTTCTTACCGGCATACTTATCGGGAAAGTTTACGGTATGATGCTGCCAATGTATCAAGTCGCGCGACTTAAGCAGCACAATACCACGATTGCTCGCCCATCCAAGCGACGAACGCATGTCGGTTACAACCATAAGATATTCGCCTGTCTTTGTGCGTAGGATATGAGGGTCGCGAACACAACCAGTAAGAGCAATTGAGTCGGACGACACTACTGGCTTGCCTTCGTTAAGCGGAGTATAGTTGAATCCGTCATCACTAACGGCATACGATATCTGCTCTTGCTGAGGAGCATTGCCTGTAAAATAAACAAAAAGGTATTTGTTGCGTGCGTTTGTCGTTGCAACTGCCGAGAACATGGTAGCTGCTACCAATAGTGTTCTTAAAAATTTCTTATACATTATTATATTCAATTGTTTTTAGGTTTTTATTTCTGTTGCAAAATTATATAATAGTATACGAACAAATTGACTATTATCATTTAAAAAGGGGCATTTTTTAATCAAAACAAGCAATAATATCAAATAAACTGGGCTTTATTGCGTTATTCAATAAAAACATACACTATAGAATGAAGCATTTTACGCATACATCGATATCTCTGTTGTTGCTCCTCATTACAATGGCAACACTGCTGGGCTGTGGTGCCGACAAGAACCTGAAGAAGGGCGAGAAATATCTTGCCATAGGCGAATACTACGACGCAGCAACGCAGTTTAAGCAGGCTTACACCAAGACATCGACTAAGGAGAAGGCTAAACGAGGCGACATTGCCTTGAAGATAGCCTACTGCAACGAGCGCATCAATTCCACACAGAAGGCCCAGGCTGCTTATGCCAATGCCATTAGATATGGCAGAGCAACGGCTGCCGACCGCCTGAGCTATGCCCGCCAATTGCTTAGAAATGGATCGTACAAGCAGGCTGGCGAACAGTTTGCTATTGTGCTCGACTCCATTAATGCCGGTGACTACCCCACCCCTACAAAGAAAGGCAATACCAATACACTTGATGCCAACGCTGCAAAGACCTTGGCTCAAAACGGACTTATTGCCGCACAAAAGGCTCCTGAATGGAAAAAGCATGGCTCAAGATATAAGGTTAAGCGTATGGATGTATTCAACTCTCGACGCGATGACTACTCGCCTGTTCTTGCCGGCGACCAATATGAGACACTATACTTTACATCAACACGCAACGACGCACAAGGCAATGAACTTAGTGGAATAACCGGTGCTAAACCTGCCGATATATTTATGTCGGAGAAGGATGATAAAGGCAATTGGTCAAAACCAGAGGCGGTTACTGGCGGACTGAATACTGATTATGATGAGGGTGCATGCGCATTGTCGCCCGACCAGCATACTATGTATCTTACCCAGTGCACCAGCGATCCTTCGTATCCACGTTATGCACAAATTGTTACATCAGCCCGTGCTAACGCGGCATGGGGAAAGCCTTCTGAGCTTAAGATTACTGGAGATACGCTGTCGAGTTATGCACATCCTGCCGTGTCGCCAGATGGAATGTGGCTATACTTTGTTAGCGATATGCCTGGCGGTATGGGCGGTATGGACATATGGCGAGCTCGCATAACACCTGCCGGATTAGGAGGTGTGGAGAATCTTGGTGCTCCTATCAATACTCCTGGCAACGAGATGTTCCCTACATTTAGACCTAACGGCGACCTTTATTTCTCAAGCGATGGACATCCTGGCATGGGTGGACTTGACATATTTATTGCCTCTGTTGGCAAGGATGGCAAGTATCATCTCGAACATCCCGGTTATCCACTCAACTCGCAAGGCGACGACTTTGGCATGACATTCGAGGGTGTGCACAACCGTGGCTATTTTTCATCGAGCCGAAATGACGGTCGAGGATGGGACCATATATACAGTTTTGAGAATCCGGAGATTATACAGAGCGTAAAGGGTTGGGTGTACGAGCAAGATGGATACGAGCTTCCTTCGGCCCTTGTCTACCTTGTAGGCTCCGACGGAACTAACGAGAAACTGAGCGTAAAAGGCGATGGCTCGTTCGAGAAGGTACTGAAACCTGGCACCGACTATATATTCCTCGCCACTTGCAAGGGATTCCTCAACCATAAGGAAGAACTTAGCATAGGTCATCCCGACGACTCTAACGAGCACGTTCTGCAATTCCCATTGGCTTCGATTACAGCCCCTGTGCTGATAGACAATATATTCTACGACTTCGACAAGGCTACATTGCGCCCAGAATCGCAGGCTTCGCTCGACGAATTGGTAAAGCTTCTGAACGAAAATCCTAACGTAACCATCGAATTGTCGTCGCATTGCGACTATAAGGGCTCGGCTGAATACAACAAGCTTCTGTCGCAACGCCGTGCCGAGTCGGTTGTTGAATACCTTACTAATAAGGGCATTTCACGCGACAGACTTTCGCCTGTTGGCTATGGCAAGGAGAAACCTAAGACCATACGCAAGAAACTTACAGAGAAGTATAACTGGCTAAAAGAGAACGATGTGCTGACCGAAGACTTTATCAAGAAGCTTGACAAGGACAAGCAAGATATATGCAACCAGCTAAACCGCCGTACTGAATTCATTGTTCTACGCACTACATACGGCATGTTTGACAAGGATGGCAACTTGAAGAAGTCGAATAACGAGACTACAAAAAAGTCTTCATCATCTAACGAAAAGGGCAAGAAGAACGAAGACTTCGACTTTTACGTGGAATAATTATTGGGAGGCAAAAGACTGTTGGATTTTAGCTTCCACAATATATGTTTATGCTATATCAAAAGTATTATATATTACTTGGCAATTTATTATATATTAAATGGCAATTTATTATATATTAAATGAGCAAGTAATATATATTACTTTTCCATTTATTATTATATACTTGAAAACAAAGTCAAGTCAACATTTAAGCTATTGGCAAATAACTCTATTTCTTTAAGTAACAGTTCAGAATTATCTTTACATATAGTAGGAGGGTATGGCATCCTTG
>ERZ1034973.665-NODE-665-length-22921-cov-35.222339_pt1 | contig 22921 bp, 18 predicted proteins | sample MGYA00520686_ERZ1034973 | MGnify/ENA primary metagenome ERZ1034973 (study PRJEB33766, sample SAMN09781775) | gut metagenome | biome: gut microbiome | host: Homo sapiens | place: Madagascar | study: EMG produced TPA metagenomics assembly of the PRJNA485056 data... | reverse complement strand
ATATATATATATAAATATAACTATCTAATTATACTTTTTTCACACTTAAGCCTTCTTGAAGGGAAAGTTGCGGAAAATGAAACTGTAACTGTCACTGTCACGTTTCGGGGCAGTCTTGGGGGAGATGAAAGAGTTCTGTCATGCCTTTGAAATATTTATTTTCATTTTTTCCGCAAAATCCTTGCTTGTTTCAAAAATAAATTGTACTTTTGGAGCATGAATAACGAGCAATTCTTATCTTGTGTATGATAAATGCATGAAAGTTAGCGAGTTATCTCATAGTAAACAATTAATGGTGAAAACCAATAACCAGAACGCAAGCCCCGCTTGGCAGAGTGAACGCTCTCCAGGCGGGGTTTCTGTATTCATAAACTGATAACAGTAGATGAAGAATAATGTTTTTGACTGGCATCACAGCCTCTATTATGGCGAGAAACTAAAGTTTAGTGATTTCAACACTAAGAATCCTACATCGCTAGATGCGTTGCTCAAGAAGATCTATATGCTTGCGCACGAACGCGGTACTATGTCGATGAGTGAATCGCTCCCTGCATTCAATGCCGCCTATTATGTGGCAGCCTGCTTAACTAATACGGAGAACCTGAATGAATCTTTTAGTTGGGATAAGATGAATTTGGCGACTGAAAATATCTGGCGGGATGATGCTAGGAGACGCAATCGGGGGTACGGGGATTCTTGCACCATAGGACAGCTTATACTCGTGAGATGGATGGCTTATGCCATTTTGTCTCGCCAGGAGTGTATATCTGATGAGATGAAGTTTTTTCTGCCGGACTTCAGAAAAGACCTGCTGGAGATTGTTACAGATGATCACTTTAGGTTTTTTGAAAGTGGTTCCTTTTATTTAGACATTCCTGATGTGATAGATAAATGGAGATATCGGTATCACACGGATTTGCGCCCTCATCCTCTGAATCCCAAGCATTATACCTCTGATCTCTGGGAGAGTGTAGTTTGCGAGTATAGTATGGATGAACTGGAGTTGCAGTTGTCTTTCTTTCCTACGATAAAAGAACAAATGGCGTTCTTAAACTGGGCTAAGAAGGAATCAGAGAAGTCAGGTCCTTTACTCTTTTAATTCTTTAACTTCATTGATATTGGTATGCAAATAACAGATGATTTATATGCCGACCTTTCCAAGCGAATAAAGGCCGGAGAGTTTTTGAAGAAGGATGCCTCTTCTGCCAATCTGCCCTCTCTTCCTGAGGGTGCAGACGAGCGTATGCAGTCGTTTTACGATGATTGCAAGGCATCGCGTGCTTTGGACCAGAAGAAGATCAAGGCTTTGGAAAATGAGATCCAGGCCTTGAAAGATGAAGCTAAGGCACAGATGGTGCGCAAGGATGCGAATGAAGCGGTAGTAGAGTTCAATTCTGCATTGGAAACTGATTACGAGAATTACAAGGCTGAGTCGGAGAAGACCATCGCTACGCTGAAGGAGGCGCTGGATGATGCCCGAAAGATATCTACTGATGCCTTGGACAGAAACAAGAAACTGCTGAAGGAGATTGAGCGGTTGAAAGCCAAGAATGATACACTCAGCAGTTATGAAGCAATGTCATATAATCGTATGCCGCCACCTGTGCAGGAAGAAAGCGGGAAAGATGACGGCAGCAAGGCAAAGGCCAAGATTGCTAAGAAGATTATCAAGGCTGGCGTGGATTATGCTTCTGATATTGCAAAGGTAGAAACCCCAGAGGATGGACATATGTGTATGCGTTTGCTCGACTATATGCTGGAAGAGGGGGTAAAAAAAGAACTCTCTCATGACAAGGATACCCAATATGAACTGGGTAACATGATTCTGGGTATCATTTCAAACCGTGACCGGGCGATAGAGGAAATGAAAGCCCGCAAGGCTGAGAATGATGCTAGAATCATAGTGAGCAACGGCGGAATTTACAATAACGAGGTAAACAGCCAGCATGTCGTTCCGCAGAATCCGGGCAATGTCCTGCCTGGAGAAGGGATGCAGCAGAATACGTTGGAGGATATGCAGCAGAATAATTTGGGAGGTGATCAGCAATGAAAGAAAATCGGAAAGAACCTAAGGTTGTAATCTGTCCTGGTGCTATCTACAACGGATATGTGGAGCACCAGAATATCTTTGGCGTGATGAATGTATATCCATCGGATAGAGGAGAAGCTGGGCAGAAGAGCCAGAGCATGGCTCCTGTCGGGCAGATAGAGAAGCCATCCCGCAAGGGCAGAAGGAGTGAGCATCTCTTTGCCCTGGACGATGCCTTCTACTTGAAGGATGAGGTGGAAACCCGCCAGCAGGCAAGCCTCTTCTGCCGGTTTCTTGAGCAGAACAGGATGCAGGGCGAGCCTATCAGCGCTAAAGTGGATTCGCCCCTGAACATCGCCATCTTTTCCTTCCTAAGGCATTGGAAGGAACTGGGAGTTATTCCTCCAAAACGGGTGGTGGGTGTAAACACCATCTTCAGATTCCTCTCGGAAGATTGTCATATCAGCAACTATGCCACGGGCAAATCTTTCTATAATGCTTTCAACGACAGAGAGCCGAAAGTGGATGCCGATATTGAGCGGAAAGTGGATGCTTTTTTCGAAGAGTATAGTTTTAATGATTAATCCTATTTTTCCTAAAAATCCTATTGGCAAAATTGCCGTATCTTTGCCCCGTAATCAGATGACAAGTCTGGTTACGGGGCTTTTTCATATACCGAGAAACTGGTACCATTTCGAAGTTTCATGATGAGCCTGATGTGGAATTTAAATTTATGTTTTAGGTTAGTTTAAATGTTAGATTAAAATTTAGATCATGAAGGAAAAAATGAAAGTTGTTAAGCTCCTTGCCACTCAGAGTGGAACGAGCCAGCAGACAGGCAAGCCTTGGAAATCTCGCGAGGTGGTTGTTGAGAGTATGCAGAATGCGATGCATCCTGATCAGTATGTCGCCCGCCTCTTCGGCGAGGCGGTGGATAAGTTTACGGCTCAGGAGGGTGAGGTGATCGGCATCGAACTCCGCCACAGCGTAAGAGAGTATAACGGCCGCTATTACGGCGAGGCAAGTATCGTTGATTTCGAACAGGTGCAGCCGTTTTAATGGTGATTAGCAGCAAGTTAAAGGTTCTGCCAATCACTAAGTTCAAAGTTCAACTTTAAAAGTCAAAGTATTATGTATATCAAGGTACAGATTTCAGACGAAGTGTATAAGGCTCTTGTAGCCAGTGGGAAACGCAAGAGAGGCTCTATAGCCCTGGTAGGTCCTAAGGAGGGCAACTTCAATGCCTTCTCCAGCGGCAAGGTGAGAACCAAGCCCCGCAAGTTTGTCAAGCTGCCTCATGGGGTGGCCAGTATAGATGAGGACTATGTGAGACTGCATCTCAACATCAACCGCCAGGAAACTGACATTGAACCGGCAGATGCCATCTGCAACGAGAGCGAGGATGCAAGTCAATTTATCTTTAATAATCGTCTATGAGTTTCGGAATATCCAATAGTGTAATGAGCAGGGTGGTGCAGGTTTGCACCCCCGAGCTCTTCCACCAGGCTACCAGGAGCAGCGTGGTGAAGGATGTTTGTTCGCAGATAGCTGATGCGCTGGAGAGCAAGCGTCGTGGTGAGATGAATAACGAGGATTTCGAGACGCTGAAGACTCAGCTCAAGAAGCGCCTTCCGATACTTACTCCTCATGCCACCTTCAGGAATGGCCGCAGATGCAACAGCGATGCCATCCCCAGCGGCTTTTCCATCTACGATATCGACCATATCCCGAATCCTCGTGGATATTGGGAAGAGAAGAAGAAGCTGCTTTCAGAGAAGAGGCTGGAGGTTATGATGGTTTCCGGGGATTTGCAATCCCCGGCAAGCAAGGAGCCAGCCAGCTCTAAGCAGATAAACACAAGCAAGGAGCCGGCCGGCTCTAAGCCGATGATCAGCGTTCTCGATCTGATAGTCCTGGTTCACGTAACTCCTTCTTCCGAGGGCTTGCGCCTCGTCTTTATCATTCCTGATGGTATGTCGCTGGCTGATGCCCAGAAATGGATGTCGCAGCAGCTGGGAGATGAGGAATATGATGTATGTGTGAAGGATCTGGCTCGTCCGTCTTTCATTGTTCCCGAAGACTACATCCTCTTTATCAATAATGAGGAATTGTTTAAGGAAAAAATCGATACATACTCCCTTGCCGGGGATTGCAAATCCCCGGAACACCTGGCGGGGGCAAATGCTCAGGCTCAAAGTACAAATCATAAAGTTCAAAGTTCAAATCTCAAAGTTCAAAGTAATTCAGATGTTCAAGACAATCGACTTCCGGGCACTCACAGCCATCCTGCTGTTTCTTCTGGCTCTGCTATTCAGCCTGCCCAATCTGGTGATAGCAATAGTACTGCTGCTGGTAATCTCAGCCCTGCTGGAGCTCATCCTGATGCTTGCCCGGAAATCTTCCCCACGGAGTACCAAGGCATTCCCTATTATCAGCTCATCCGCAAGCTGATAGAACTGCTTGGCGGCGAGCCGGAGCACGGATCCCGTAATTCCTTTATCTTTACGCTTTCCTGCTATCTCCGCTACCTTTGCGATGACAATCCGGCATGGATCAAGCAGATCATCCCCACCTTCGGCGAAGACCAGAAGCGAGCCTTCACCACCGTGGAGAGTGCCTGCAGCAGAAAGCAGTCGCACCGCATGCCCAGCATTGTGCGTACAGCCATCAAACTGGCTCAGGAGGCTGACAGCAAGGCGAAAGGGGAGGGAAGCTATGATGATGAGGATTTCGGTGATATCCATAATCCCGAATCCTATTTCTACAACATCCATCAGATGCCGCAGAAACTGCCCAAGCTCATCAAACTCCTCATTTCCAAGACGCCTTCCATCTATCGCCCAGCGGTATCTCAGGCTGTATTTCCGCCGCTGGCTTCGCATCTCCTGGAAACCCGATTCCGCTACATTGATAATGTAGAGCACGAAGCAACACTATCGTCAATCCTCTGCGCACCGACAGGAAGCGGAAAGGAGGCGATTACCCAACCGATCAACAGAATCATGGCGGATATCAGAAGACGTGATGCCGAGCAGCGTGAACGTGAAAGAAAATGGAAAGATGAATGCAATAGCAAGGGAGCCAACAAGGATAGGCGTGAACGTCCGGAAGGGCTTGTGATACAGGAGGTAAACATCGATATGACCAATCCTGCATTCGTGCTACGTATGAAGGAGGCTGAGAATCATTTCCTCTATGCCAAGGTAAACGAACTGAACCTCTTCGATGCCCTCAAGGGCAAGACCAACCAGCATTTCCGTATCATGGAACTCGCCTTCGACCTGGGCAACTACGGACAGGACCGAGTGGGAACCCAGAGCGTTACGGAGACCGTGAAGGTACGTTTCAACTGGAATGCCTGCTGCACTCCCAAGAAGTGCCGTGATTACTTCCGCAAGGTGGTAACCGATGGCCCAATCTCCCGCATCTCGTTTGCCACCATAGAGCGTCGTCCCTGCGGTTCGGATATCCCTGTTTATGGCACCTATGATGCTGCCTTTGATGAGGAACTGAAGCCCTACATCGACAATCTCCTGAAGGCTAGAGGGCAGGTAAACTGTCCACAGGCGATGCGTCTTGCCAAGACGCTGGTGGAGGAAAATGCCGAGTTTTCGCGTCTCTCTCAGAACTATGTCTTCGAGAATCTGAGCTTCCGTGCCAATGTAATTGCCTATCTCAAGGCGTGCGTACTCTATGTGGCAAACGGCATGAAGTGGGAGAAATCGATAGAGGATTTCGTGAGATGGAGCGAGCGGTATGACCTGTGGTGTAAGTTAAAATTATTCGGACAGATGATTTATGATGCCGACAATGATGGTTCTGATATCCGAAAGACATCGCCAAGAGGACCGATGAATCTGCTGGAGCTTCTGCCTGATGAGTTCTCGCTCGATGATTATGTAAAGGTGAGACAGAAGGAGGGTTATGAAGACAACATCTCGAAGGCGAAGGTGGCGCTCAGACAATGGGAGCATCGGGGATATGTGGTAAGGATAGAGCGTGACAGTGACAGTTACAGTTTTATTTTCCGCAAGTTGAAGTTTCTGAAAGGTTCATCATCATCTTCATCTTCTTTCAGTTCCTCCTCCTCCTCATCCTCTTCTTCTTCATCTTCATCATCTTAGAAAAATCTTATGCTTATGGAAATAGTTTTAGAACGAATAGCCAAGAAAAATACTTATACCATCGGCAGACTGTATCTGCTTGCCGATGGTGATGTGAAGCGCAAGTCGCTTTCGGGCAAACGAGCTGGCGACAAGCGCAGCTTCAGAGATAGTTTTGATATGCAGAAGTTATCTGATGATACCTACTTCTGTGATACGATGGAGCCTACTTGGCGCAATCTGAAAGGGGTGGATTTGAAACCTCAGGAGGTGAATGCCAAGTATAGCAGGGTAAGCGGCAAAGTGGCTAGGAAGGTGCCTGGCCACACCGCCATCCCCGAGGGTTCGTACCGCGTGTTAGTCACCTTTTCTCCCCGTTTCAAGAAGTGGCTGCCGTATCTTCAGGGTGTGCCCGGTTTCGAGGGCATCCGCATCCATGCCGGCAACTATCCCGACGATACCCAGGGCTGCATCCTGGTGGGCGAGAACCGTCTGAAGGGCATGGTGGTGAACTCCCGCATCTGGCTCACCCGACTGATGAAGCGGATAGATGAGGCGCAGCAGCAGGGAGAAACGGTATGGATCACGATTATCTGATTTCTAAAAAAGTTGGTGGGCTTCATAAAATGAAGATCACCAACTTTTCGCTTATGCATTGCATTAACCCTTGGCATGCTATCGGCTAGGATAATATTTTCTGTATTTTCTCCTCTCCGATATTCAAAGTCTTTGCTATCATTTCAGCCGTCATTCCAGTTTTTGATAATGCCAGGACGGCTGCACGCAAGGATGCCTTTTGCTCTTCAAGCGCCGCATCTTTCTCTTGAAGTGCCGCATCTTTCTCGTCAAGCTCCGTCTTCTGCTTTTCAAGTTCTTTTTTCTGCGTCATGATAGTAGCATCCTTTTGTATAATGGCTGTATCCCTGTCTTCCAATGCCTGGAAGAACTCATCTTCAGCATTCATCCTGTTTCTGATGTCAGGATTAGCGGCTGCCGACTGGAGGCGATGGAGGATATGCGCCATTTCTGCATCATCCGCATATTTATTTTCATCCAACTCTAGCATTCGCTGGTCGTCTGGATAAATTTGCGACTGGTCGAATACGCTCAGTATCTTCTCCAATCTGTTGTTCACTCTTCCTCTCAGCAGCGGTATCTGAACTATGATGCTGTCGTGCTGCAGACTCTCTACAAACGGGTCAGGCTTCTCCTGGATTATCTCATTTCCTTCGTAGTCATATACCTTATGCTTGGCATAGATTACGGGTTCCGTAAATTCTCCCACGCAATGACCCAGCAGATAAACCGCCACAGTTGGCAGAGCGAATTTTCCTTTGGTATCCTTGCGCATATTCTCCTTGTTGTTATACTGCACAGCCAGGTATTGGCGGAAGCGCAAAGTCTCCGTCTCCAGCCAAGTTTTCTGCAATTCTATCAGAATCAGATTCTTACTGCCGTCATCTTCCAATACGGTTGCAGCAAAGTCAACACGAAACATGGAGATGGCATCGCGGGAAATGTTAGGATACTCGTGACGTCGCATTTCTACAGCAATCACCGTTTTCTGCAAGAGTGCAGAAAGCAAAGTCTTGGCTATTCGCTCGTCTTCCATCATATACTTGAAGACGGCATCGTAAAGTGGGTTGGCTACGTATATCTTCATATTCTATCCTCCTGATAAGTTGAACTATTGCAAAGGTGATGCCAGCTCGGCGTAATGAAAGCTGCTTTCATTACGCCGAGAACCGCTTTGCTTCTGCAAAGATACGCTGAATATTTGTAACTTCCAAATTTTTATGGCGATATTTTATTTATTTTGTAGGCTATGATGGGGCAAATACAGAAATCTGGTGGGCTTCATTTTATGAACCCCACCACAAATCCCCAACCGAAAACGAAGAAGCCCGATTCTGAATCTCTATGATTCGGAATCGGGCTCCAGGACTTAGTATCGAAAAAATAAAATTGTCTTACTTGAAGTATCTCTTGTAAAGACCTGCGAAACCTGCACAGTGGCGAGCCTCGTCCTTAGCCATCTCATGAACAGTATCGTGGATAGCATCAGAACCCTGCTCCTTGGCAAGCTTGGCAATGCGGAACTTGTCCTCGCAAGCTCCCTTCTCAGCTGCAATGCGAGCCTCGAGATTGCTCTTGGTATCACCCAAAACCTCACCCAGCAACTCTGCAAAGCGAGATGCATGATCTGCCTCCTCGAAAGCATAACGCTTGTAAGCCTCTGCAATCTCTGGATAACCCTCGCGGTCTGCCTGGCGAGCCATTGCAAGATACATACCTACCTCGCCACACTCACCTGCAAAGTGATCCTTCAAACCCTTGATGACCTCCTCATTGACGCCATCCTTATATGCCTGACCGAGAACGTGTACAGTAGCGAATGTCATATCATCATCCACTGTATCTTCCATCTCCTTGAACTTGCTGGCTGGAGCCTTGCAAATAGGGCACTTCTCTGGTGCCTCTGTACCCTCATAGATGTAACCACAAACGGTGCAAATAAATTTCTTCTTCATAATGTTAATGTATTAAAATGTTCTTGAATTGTATTATATTATTACTATTAATTCTTCTTCTTCTCCATCTTCTTGGCGCAAGCTGAACAGATGCCCTTGTAGTAGACTTGCTTCTCCTGTACGATATTGCCATTAATCACCAGGTTCTCTGGCTTTTCTGGTGCTGGCTCCTCGAAGAGGTCGGTAATCTTACCGCACTTCTTGCAATAGAAGTGTACGTGTGGCTCGATATTGCCATCATAGCACACGTGATGCTCATCGATGGTAATCATCTGAGCTGCATTCTGCTCACTCAGCAATCGGAGCGAATTATAAACTGTGGTGCGGCTCAGTGTAGGCACCTTGTTCTCCAAAGCATTGTAAACATCTTCAATGTTTGGATGAATAGGATGCTTGAGCAGAAAATCCATGATGGCAATTCTCTGTACTGATGGGCGGATGCCTCGCTCAACTAATCTTGTGTAAGCTTCTGTTTTCTTCATTTTCTTACTTTTGTTTGATTTACATGTGCAAAGGTAATATATTTATTTCTATTTACCAAATAATTCTGTAAAATATCCAAAATAAAAGCTGTTATTTTTAGATAATTTACAGAATTAAATGTTTATTCACAAAAAAGACTGTCTATTTTTCGATGAAAGCCTTCATCTCTGCCTCGTGTTCCTTCGCTTTGAGGAAGAGATGCCACTGGTTCTGGGCTCTTACGAGGTTGTGCTCAGGATACTTGCACTTCCAGTAGTGGTCGCCGTTGAGGTAATCCCAGAGGAAGCGTACTGCCTGCATGTATGGGAAAAGCTCGGCTGCATGAGGAAGCAGGGAAATCTCCAATGGAGAAAGGAAGGCTGAGGCGGACTCCACATATCCGCGGGTGAACGATTCGAAGATGTCCATACGGAAATCTATCTTCTCGAACTCTGGAGAATCCTCGGCGATGGTATTCGCTGCCGTGCGGAGGAAATCGCCGTAGTCGCTCACGAAGAGAGATGGCATCACTGTATCGAGGTCGATGACGCACAATACGCGACCCTCTTCATCAAACATCATGTTGTTGACCTTGGTATCGCAGTGGCAGACATGCTTCTGCAACTTGCCCTCGCGGAAGAGGCGCTGGCAGAGACACATCTCATCCATATAACTCTCGATTTCTGCGATGAAATCCTTTACGCCTTCTGCGCGTCCGGCACGGTTTTCCTTGACAGCCTGACGGAGCTGGTCGCGGCGCAGTTCCATGTTGTGGAAATCAGGGATGGTTTCGCCTAGGCGGTCGGTGATGTCGGTGAGCTGAGCCTCGAACTCTCCGAAGGTCTTTCCTGCGTAATAGGAGCTTTCCGGGTTGACAGCCTCCTGGGTGATGGCACGAGGAATGAAGACGGAAATGCGCCAGTACTGCTGGTCTTCGTCTTTTATATAGGTCTTGCCATTGCTCGCCTTGACGAAGGTGAGTACCTTGCGGTCGATGTCGTCAGCGCCCTGCTTTTCGAGCTGCTGGCGGATGTGTGTAGTTACTTCCTCGATGTTGTGCTGCAAGAGATCTACATCGGTGAAGATAGAGTCGTTGATGCGCTGGAGAACATAGTCTGGTGCATCGTCTTCTATGGTTGTCACCTTGTAGGTGTCATTGATGAGTCCATTACCGAGAGGCTTAATCTCGTTTACGGTTCCGATGATGTCGAACTGTGAGATGATAGGTTTGAGATTTTTCATTTTAGTTTGGTTTTAAATATATTTTTAAAGCTTTTGCCCTTACAGGGCGTAGTTTCTTATTGGATTTTTAACCCAGGGTGTACCCTGGGTTGTTTGGATGCAAGACTTTCGCCCTGTAAGGGCAAAAGCTTTCACATTATCTCAGGTCGATGACTTCTGCTCCTGGGAATTCCTTGCTGTTAAAGACGAAGGAATTGTTGGAAACACCCTTTGCCTTGAAACCGGAGATGTTGATGGTGCTCCAGGTAGAACCCTGGCGCATCTTTACCTGCGATGGCACGTGGGTGTTCTTGTTGATGGTGATATACATCTCTGCCACGGTACGCTTCTGGTTGTTGGCTACGAGATGCACCTGATAGTTGCTGCCCACAGTCTTGAGGGTGCTCTTATATCCTGTCTTGTAGATGTGGATGAAGGTATAAGGATTCATCGACATCTGCTTGGCCTGGGTAGGGTTGCTCACGTTCACCTCGTTGGTCTTCTTCATATAAGTCCACTGCGTCTTGCCGTTATACCATACGATGGCTTCCGGTGTGCGCGCATTAAACTTGTTACCCTTGATGGTGATGGTACCGCTTGCCGAGCCGTACTTAGGACTAGACAGTTTGAAGTTGGCGGTAGCGCCCTTCTTGTTGCCGATGACGGCAGCAGTCTTGTCGAGCACCTGCTGGGCGGTCTGCGCCATAGTGCCCAGGCTCATCATCGCTGCGAAAGCGATAGCTAAAATCTTTTTCATATCCTTACTGTTTATTGTATTATTCAAATTACGAGTTTCTCAGCTGCATCAGCAATGTATTGAGCTGGTTCTCATCCTGCAGGAGTACCTCTCTAGGCTTGCTGCCCTGAGCGGCTCCAACGATGCCTGCAGCCTCAAGCTGATCCATCAGTCTGCCGGCACGGTTGTAGCCGATGCTGAAACGGCGCTGAATCATACTGGTGCTGCCCTGCTGCGAGAGAACGATGGCGTGGGCTGCCTCCTCGAAATATGGATCCAGGTTGCGGGTATCTACGCTGCCGTTGCCTCCTACGCCGCCATCCTCGCTGGCTGGTTCAGGGAGTTCCATTGGCTCGATAGGACCAGGCTGGTTGCAGATGTATTCGTTGATGCGTTCAATCTCTGGTGTATCTACGAAGGCGCACTGTACACGCACCGGTTCGTTGCCGTTGAGATAGAGCATATCACCACGACCGATGAGCTGGTTGGCTCCCGTTCTGTCGAGGATGGTCTTGGAGTCGATGGCCGAAGTTACCTTGAAGGCAATACGGCCCGGGAAGTTCGCCTTGATGTTACCGGTGATGATGCTGGTGGTAGGACGCTGGGTAGCGATGATCATGTGGATACCCACGGCACGGGCCAGCTGGGCGATGCGGGCGATAGGAAGCTCTACCTCCTTGCCAGCTGTCATGATCAAATCTCCAAACTCATCGATAATTACCACGATGTATGGCATGAATTCGTGACCGTCAGTCAGTTTCAGTCTGTGGTTCACGTATTTCTGATTATACTCCTTGATGTTTCTGGCTCCCGCCTTCTTCAGCAGGTCGTAGCGGCTGTCCATCAGCACGCAGAGGCTGTTGAGCGTTCTCACCACCTTGGTTACGTCGGTGATGATAGGCTCCTCCTCATCCGGAACGGCAGCCATAAACTTGTTGGTGATGCGTGAATATACGCTGAACTCCACCTTCTTAGGGTCGATGAGCACCAGCTTCAGCTCGTTAGGATGCTTCTTGTAGAGCAGGGAAGTGATGATGGCGTTCAGACCAACAGACTTACCCTGACCGGTGGCACCGGCAACGAGCAGGTGAGGAATCTTCGCCAGATCCACCATGAACACCTCGTTGGTGATGGTCTTGCCCAGCGCAATAGGCAGCTCCATCTTGGTTTCCTGGAACTTCTTGGAGTTCAGAATGCTCTCCATGCTCACGATGTTTGCCTTGGCATTAGGCACCTCGATACCGATGGTTCCCTTGCCAGGGATAGGAGCGATGATACGGATACCCAGGGCAGCGAGGCTCAGGGCGATATCATCCTCCAGGTTCTTGATCTTGGAGATGCGCACACCCTCGGCAGGCTGAATCTCGTAGAGAGTGATGGTAGGGCCCACGGTGGCACGGATGGTCTTGATCTGTACGCCGAAGTTGCCCAGCACCTCGATGATTCGGTTCTTGTTCGCCTTCTGCTCCTCTTCGTCGATAGACACCTCCTGGTCGTCGTATTTCTTCAGCAGGTTGAGGGTAGGGTACTTGTATCTTGTGAACGGCTCCTTCGGATTGATAGGCGTATTGAGCACCTCGGCATTGCTTACGGTGTTGCTGGTAGCCTTCTCTTCTCCGGTAGCCACAGAGATATCCATTCCGATATGAGCCGAAGCGGCAGCGGCTGCAGCCATCTCCTGGCGCTCTCTTTCTGCGCGCTGGGCTCTGAACTCACGCTGCTGCTGAATCAGACTCGGAGCTGCCACGTTCTTGTCGGCATCAGCCTGCTGGCTGTCATCGGCAGCGGCTGCATCGAGGTCGATTGGCGAGGCTGCCTTCTCATCCTCATCTTTCTGCTCCTCAGCCATCTGCTGCAGAGAACTTTCCTCGTTCTGGTCTGCCATCTGGTTTTGGGATGTCTCCTGAGCCTGAGAAGACTCGGAGTTCTCGTCCATCTCATCCTCCTCATCCTGCACCGTACCCTGGGCAGCATTCCGGTAAGCTTCATCGATGGCATTATTCTCCTCCTGCTTCTCCCTATGGTTGGTAATCTCGAATTTCACCTTATTAGATATATAGCCGATAGGATTGAGAGCCTTTCTCACGATGGTGATGGTCTCGGTGGTGATATAGGTGAGGAATGCGATCGCCACGAAGAGGAGGATGGAGGTGAGTCCCGGAGGACCGATGACATTCTCCAGGGCCTGGACCACATACATTCCGTGCTTTCCGCCCGGATTGAAGATGAGACTGCCGAAGATAGGAGTGAGGAACTTGGCGAAGGTGACGGATGACCAGATCATCACCACCATCATGCAGAAGAACCACTTCCAGAGATTCACGCGATAGACATTCATCAGCTGAAAACCCACCATTACCACGAAGCACGGTATCAGGAAGGCAGGGAAACCGAAGTTCACCGCCATCAGCCAATAGGAGAGGATGGCTCCCAAGGATCCGCAGTAGTTCTGGAACTGCTGCTGGGTGTTGGTCCATTCTCCGGGCTGCAGATTCTCCAGCAAGCTCTGGTCGGCAGCGCCCGTACTGAGGAAGGAAATCATCGCCAGTATCATGACGACAGCAACTACGAGCAAGGCGAGTCCGAGGAAGAAATCGGTAATCGTATTGTTGAAAATATATTGTAAACCAATGGCTTCGCTAAATGATTTAGTTTTGCCTGATGTTCTTTTCTTTGCCATTTTTCTATTTCTTTTTAATATTTAACTGCAAAATTAGCAAAAAAGATTGAGAAACGCTCCTTTTTTTCGGGATTTTTTGCTAATTTTGCAACTTGTAATGAATAAATAGCAGTAATGAAGATAATTTTCACTAGTTTCGAAAAGAAAACTATCAATAGCTTGCCTCGAATTCTCTTTCCTGGCAATATGATAGTGATAGATAAGGCTGAAGATACAGATGCCGCTGTAGAATATCTCCTGGGACAGGATATTCTGGGTGTGGATACGGAGACACGACCAAGTTTCTCCAAGGGTATGCACTTCCAGGTATCGCTGCTGCAGGTGAGTACACGCGATACCTGCTATCTCTTCCGCCTGCATCTCACGGGTATGACACCAGCCATCATCCGATTCCTGGAGGATAAAAAGGTGCCAAAAGTGGGATTGTCTTGGCATGATGACCTCCTGCAGTTGCATCGCAGATGCGATTTCAAGCCGGGATATTTCATCGAGTTGCAGGATGTGGCTAAAAAATTCGGCATCAAGGATATGAGCTTGCAGAAAATCTACGCCAACCTCTTCCATCAGAAAATCAGCAAGGCTCAGCGACTCAGCAACTGGGAATCCCAGGAGCTCAGAGAGGCTCAGTGCAGATATGCCGCCACGGACGCATGGTGCTGCATTCATATCTACGAGGAGTTCAACCGTCTCAGCAAGGCTGACGATTACGAGCTGGTAGAATTCTAGGTTGATGTATTCGATTTTTCGTAAAAGAGAGAATTGATAGAACTTAAAAGACTATATAATATAATAATGTATAAGAACGTATATTTAAAGAAAGGAAAAGAAGAATCTCTCAAGAGATTCCATCCATGGATATTCTCCGGCGCTATCCAGCGCATGGACAATGATATAGAGGAAGGTGAAACCGTAAGGGTTTTCACTTCTGCTGGCGACTTCATCGCCATCGGTCACTATCAGATCGGTTCCATCGCCGTGAGAGTGCTCTCTTTCAGCGATGTGGATATCGACAACGAATTCTGGTGCGCCCGACTGGAGTCGGCTTACAGGATGCGACTGGCGGTAGATATCGCCGGCAATCCAGACAACAACACCTATCGACTGGTGCATGGCGAGGGAGATAACCTGCCGGGTCTCGTTATTGACTGCTATGGTCCTACTGCCGTGATGCAGGCTCACAGTGTGGGTATGCATGTATGCCGTATGGAAATAGCCAAGGCGCTGAAGCAGGTGATGGGTGACGAGCTGCAGAACATCTACTACAAGAGCGAGACCACCCTGCCATACAAGGCAGACCTGCGCCAGGAGAATGGCTTCATCCTGGGTGGTGATGCCGATGACGTGGCTGTCGAGAACGGATTGAAGTTCCATATCGACTGGCTGCGCGGTCAGAAGACCGGTTTCTTCGTAGATCAGCGTGAGAACCGCTCCCTGCTCGAGCATTACGCCAAGGGCAAGAGCGTGCTCAACATGTTCTGCTATACCGGCGGATTCTCTGTCTATGCCATGCGCGGAAATGCCAAGGCGGTTCACTCCGTGGACAGCAGCGCCAAGGCGATCGAGCTGACTAATGAGAACATCGCTCTCAACTTCCCTGGCGACCCACGCCACGAGGCATTCTGCGAGGATGCGTTCAAGTATCTGGATGAGCACGACCAGCAGTATGATCTCATCATCCTTGATCCTCCAGCCTTTGCCAAGCACCGTGCGGCGCTGCGCAATGCGCTGAAGGGATATACCCGACTGAATGTAAAGGGCTTGCAGAGAATCAAGAAGGGTGGAATCCTCTTCACCTTCAGCTGTTCTCAGGTGGTTACCAAGGATAATTTCCGCAACGCTGTGTTTACTGCAGCAGCCCAGGCAGGAAGAAAGGTTCGCATCCTGCACCAGTTGCATCAGCCAGCCGATCATCCTATCAACATCTATCATCCTGAAGGCGAATACCTGAAGGGACTCGTGCTTTATGTGGAGTAAGCTCTGACAGCGTAAAAAGAGTAAAATCTCTATATCAGAGTATATACGATGAAGAATGTAGAGTAAAAATACAATGAAGAAATTTTCAATCATGATATGTCTGGTTTCAGCACTTCTGCTGGGAATGGCCAGTTGCGGCGATTCCGAGCAGAAGCGACTGCGACTGAGCAAACAGGAGAAGGCCCGACTTGACAGCATCGACCGGGCTTCGCTCAAGGTGGGTGTGATGCCTACGCTCGATTGCCTTCCGGTATATCTGGCTTACGAGGACAGCATCTTCCTGAAGCAGGGAGTAACGGTACATCTCTATCGCTACAATGCGCAGATGGACTGCGATACAGCCATCGCCCGAAAGAGGGTAGAGGGTACGGTGACCGACCTGGTGAGAGCTGCCCGCCTGCAGAAGCAGGGTACACAGCTCTTCTATCCTGTCTCTACCAATCTGTACTGGCAGCTTATCACCAACCGCAAGGCACGTATCTCGGAGCTGAAGCAGCTGTCAGACAAGATGATAGCCATAACCCGTCATTCTGCCACCGATTATCTCTCTACGCTTGTCATCGACAGCGTGAAGACCAAGTATGACGTATATCGCGTGCAGATCAACGACCTGAACATCCGCCTGCGCATGCTCCTCAACAATGAGATGGATGCCGCCTGGATGCCGGAGCCATACGCCACACAGGCAAGAATGGCAAAACATGTGGCACTGGCGGATAGTAGAGACAAGAACCTCCAGCTGGGAGTGATTGCCTTCCGCAGCAAACTGAAGGCGGAACCCCGAAGAAAAAAACAAATCGACAGATTCGTGAAAGCTTACGACATCGCTGTAGATAGCATTAATAAGAATGGCGTACAACACTATGCCGCTTTACTGACTAAGTATTATGGTGTTGATGCCCAAACCGTTAGCAATCTGCCAAAATTAAAGTACAGTCACGCTATGGAGCCTCGCCAGCGAGACCTTAAGGTGGCAGATATTAACAAATAAACAACTACAATTATGTCAGAAGAAGTAAATTTGTCAGAAGAGTCTAATAACCCAGAAGAAGTTCTGGCCCAGAAGGAGTTATTGGAGGATGTTGTTGAAATCCGTCAAATGATTCATCAGCAGCGTTTCGCCGAATGCAATCCAATGCTTTTTGCTATCATAAAAAACAGTCCGAACCATCAGCCGTATATACACCGTCTGGTGCAAGGTTTGCTGTCAACCGTTATCGCCAGTTTGAGTCTCTTCCAACGCAAGAAGATATCTACTGAAATGCTTGGCTTTCTCAAGCTGGATGCCAAAGCTGTAAAGGAGTTTAAAATCCCGGAAACGACACCTGAGGGTAGAGCGAAATTAGTCTCCGAAGCTATTTCTGAACTCGACCAGTTCCTGGTAGATATCGAGATGGATATCCGTTCAGAACAGGGTATTTTCAAGGATTTGAAAAAGCAGGGCGAGGCGATAGATATCAAAGAGGTGAAGCCAACCCTCGAGAAATTCGTTTCCCGAGAGGCGATGCTTTTCCTGAACCACGACCTCTCGAAGGAGGAGCAGGACCAGGATTCAGCCCGTCTGTATCAGGAGTGGGAAGAGTATCGCGAAAAGATCTTCGACAGATTTGTCTCTTCTGGATATTGGAACGATGAGGAACGTGCTGCTGTCAAAGATACCATCCTTTCGCCTACAGTTGATTCCTTGACCTCTCAGCTGCTGGTGAGTGCCATCACGCTCTCTGCCGCCACCGTTTTCGATATGGGTAAATTCACTTTGCTCTACGATATCTACCGCCTGGCAGATGACGATGAGGTGAAGGTGCGTGCCCTCCTGGGATGGCTGCTGGTTTCCATGAAATCCAACAGCTACGAACAGCAGCCTGACTTCCGTAGCTTTGCAGAGCAGTTGACCGAGGATTGCAAGAATGATTCAGACTTGCTTGCCGAAATCATAAAAGCCCAAAAGATGCTTGCCGTGACTGTATTCAGCGAGCAGAAGTCTATCGACTATACCAATGACATCATGGCATCGCTGTCAAAACGTTTCCTCGGCGACCTGAAAGATAAGGTAGCCGATTTGCTGGAGGCTGATGAAGATATGCGAAATATCTTCGGAATCGATGAAGACGAGGAAACTTCGGAAGAGAGTCCTATCCGTTCTGTCGATATCAATACCGACGAGGATGGAATCGATAATCTCGACGCAGATATAGAGAGTCCGCTCTCTATGGATGAAATGATGGATAAGGGCATCGATATCCTCTTGCCGCAGTTTAAAATGTTACGAGACCAGACAGAATTCTTTACTCATCTGTACAATTGGTTCATGCCTTTCTATCTGAAGAATCCTCATATAACCGAGGCTCTCGGATTCGTAGATGAGAAGAGAAAGTTCTGCAAGGCTTTCTGTTCTACTGCAAGGTCATGTCCTGCCGATGCCTATTCCCTGGCAAACCTGATCGTTTCTCATCCTAATGAGATACCGGAGAATATTGTTGACTGTTACGATGACCCTGAGGATGAGGGAGATGGCAGCGAGTCTGCAGATGAGGAAGAGATTGTTAATGAATTTTTTAAAGAGCCTGGAGAGCATCGTGCAAAGCGTATCCGTATCAACTACATCCGCAACCTCCTGCGCTTCTCCAAGTTCTATACAGCGAAGGATGAAGTCTTCAATATCCTCGACGAGCGGGATGATGACAAACCAGCCTATGCCGTTTTGGCGGGTCCTCTTTTCCAGGATGAATTCTTCGATAAGTACCGCATGGCTATAGCCCGCTATTCCTTCCGCCGCGAGTTCCCTGACCTGGTTGAAGTGATGCTGGAAGGTGTACCATGCGACACGCTGGAGATGCACTTCATGAAGGGATGGGTATGTATGCAGAAGGAAGACGATCATAGTCTCCGCATGGCTGTCGATCACTTCAAGAAGATGCTGAAGATAAAGCCTGACATGAAGCAGGTATATCTGCAGCTGGGCATCTGCTATCGTAATCTTATCCAGGTGGATGAGTATCTGGAAAATTTCGACAAGCTGATGGAGTTCAAGGATTCATTCTCAGAAGAGGAACTCTTCGAGTTGAAACTGGATAAACTGAAGTTCATCGTCATGAACAACAGATTTGAAGAGGCGATGCCGCTGGCTTACGAGCTGGATTATACCCACCCGGAGAATCAGATGGCGGGAGCCTTGCTCACACAGCTGCTTATCAAGATAGGTGGCGAACATGAGGAAGAGAACTTCCAGAAGGCTCATCAGCGCCTGGATGAATATTTCGCCGAGGTGAACGAGCTTTTCGGTAGTTTCGAGAAGATGAAAAAAGAGGGTAAGGATACGAAGAATATGATGATGCAGGCGATGGATCTCTTCTTCAAGATGATGAAGAATGATAAGCTTGCCGAGGCTTACAATAACTATTCGCTTGGTCTCCTGGCATTGATAGAACATCAGCCGAAAAAGGCTATGGGACCTTTCTTCAGGGCTTATGCCTATTATGTAGAAAAGGATGAGGATGTATTCTTTGAAGCCCTTAAGGAAGACTATAAATGGTTGAAGAACTATGGATGTTCTTACACTGATTTGATGATTATCTATAATCAGGTAGTGGCTGAACACCAGAAATCGCAAGAAGAAATAAAGAAGTATGCCGATAAATCAGAATAGAAATAACAATAACAAGACACAGATAGATACCAACTACGCCCACCTGCAACCGCAGGCGGTGGAGTTGGAGAAGGTGGTTCTGGGTGCATTGATGATTGATACCGATGCTTTTTCGGTGGTATCCGAGATGCTGAAACCCGAAACCTTTTATGATCCGAGACATCAGAAAATCTACGAGGCGATTCAGACCATGAATATGGAGGAGCGCCCCGTGGATATCATGACCGTTACGGATGAACTTACCAAGATGGGCGCCATCGAGAAGGTGGGTGGAGCCGGTTACCTGATGGAGATTTCCTCGCAGGTGGCTTCGGCTGCCCACATCGAGTACCATGCCCGAATCCTGGCGCAGAAATATCTGCAGCGACAGCTCATCCATTATGCCGGCGACATCGAGACCCAGGCGTATGATGAGGGTGTGGATGTGGACGAACTCATGCAGCATGCCGAGGGTGAGCTTTTCCAGCTCTCTCAGGGTAACATGAAGCAGGATTATACCCAGATTGATCCGGTGATCAAGGATGCCGTGGATATCCTGCAGCGTGCCGCACAGAACAAGGGCGGACTCACGGGTATTCCTACCGGTTACCAGCAGATGGATGACATGACTTCCGGATGGCAGCCTTCCGACCTGGTGATCATCGCCGGACGTCCTGCCATGGGTAAGACTTCCTTCGCGCTGAGTATCGCCAAGAATGTTGCGGTGGATCACGGGGTGCCTATCGGATTCTTCTCGCTTGAAATGAACAACGTTCAGCTGGTCAACCGTCTTATCTCGAATGTCTGCGAGATTTCGGGTAAGAAGATCCTGAACGGTCAGTTGGATCCAAGCGAGTGGGAGCGACTGGACAAGAAGATCCGTTCTCTCACGGGTGCACCTATTTATATAGATGATACTCCGGGCCTCTCTGTCTTTGAGTTGAGAACCAAGGCGCGCCGACTGGTGAGAGAGAAGGGAGTGAAGCTGTTGATGATCGACTACCTCCAGCTGATGAATGCCAACGGTATGAAGTTTGGTAGCCGTCAGGAAGAGGTTTCCACCATCTCACGTTCCCTCAAGGGTCTTGCCAAGGAGTTGAATATCCCGGTACTCGCTCTCTCTCAGCTCTCGCGTAACGTAGAAAACCGTGAGGGTCTCGAAGGAAAACGACCACAGTTGAGCGACCTCCGTGAATCCGGAGCCATCGAGCAGGATGCCGATATGGTACTCTTCGTTCATCGTCCGGAATACTATCACATCTATCAGGATGAAAAGGGAAACGATCTTCATGGTATGGCGCAGATCATCATCGCCAAGCACCGTAAGGGTGCCACCGGAGATGTACTCCTCAACTTCCGTGGCGAGTTCACCCGCTTCCAGGATCCTACCGATTCCTATACTCCAGTACAGGAGGGTGGCGAAATCATGGGTTCCAAGATGAACAGTGGGGCTTCTGATGGAATGATTGCCAGCGGTGCCATTCCACCTCCGCCTATGACAGGACCTGACGGTCCGTTACCTTTCTAGTTGAAAAGAGAATAATTTCGTACCAGAACGTTCTTTTTCTGAATAATCTGGCATAAAAACGGCACATTTCTCTAGCTTTTGGGTAAAAAATAGGTGAAAAATGGCAATTTGATAGATTTTCTATTAAAAAAGTTATAAATTGTTTGCGTATATCAGAGAAAATGATTACCTTTGCCAGCGATAAATATATAACGTATAAAAATAGAAAAATATGAGAGCATTAGCGTTGAATATTACAAGCATTATTATTCGACTTCGACTGCAGCATGTAGGCGGAAGTGATAAGGTGTGCGTATAGTTCAGCGGTTTGGATATATTGAGCCTTTCTACACTTCCGTATATGGGAGTGAGAAAGGCTTTTTTAATTCCCAGCTCTTTACGCCCTTGAAAGTCGTAGGTTCACTGCTTGAAAGTCGTAGACCAAACGCCCTGAAAGGGCAAAAGCTCCTAGCCCAGGGCAACGCCCTGGGTAAAACAGAGAGAGTAATATCGCCCTGAAAGGGCAAAAGCTTTAATTAATAAGAGAAATAAAAATATTTAAGAGATATGAGTGACAGATTATTTATTTTCGACACAACCCTTCGTGATGGCGAACAGGTTCCAGGATGCCAGTTGAATACCGTAGAGAAAATTCAGGTAGCTAAGGCGCTGGGGCAGTTGGGCGTTGATGTCATTGAGGCTGGATTCCCAATTTCAAGCCCGGGTGACTTCAATTCCGTAGTAGAGATTTCCAAGGCTGTAACATGGCCTACCATCTGTGCGCTGACCCGTGCGGTGGAAAAGGATATCGACTGTGCTGCCGAGGCGTTGCAGTATGCTAAGCATAAGAGAATTCATACGGGTATCGGTACCAGCGATAGCCATATCAAATATAAGTTCAATTCCAACCGCGAGGAGATCATCGAGCGTGCCGTGGCTGCTGTCAAGTATGCCAAGAAGTATGTTGAGGATGTGGAGTTCTACGCTGAGGACGCTGGCCGTACCGACAATGAGTATCTGGCTCGCGTGGTAGAGGCTGTCATCAAGGCAGGTGCTACCGTAGTTAACATTCCTGACACCACCGGCTATTGCTTGCCGGATGAGTATGGTGCCAAGATCAAGTATCTGATGGATCACGTTGACGGCATCGAGAATGCATGCATCTCTACCCACTGTCACAACGATCTCGGTATGGCTACTGCCAATACCCTGCAGGGTGTATTGAATGGTGCCCGCCAGGTGGAGGTTACCATCAATGGTATCGGTGAGCGTGCGGGTAATACATCGCTCGAGGAAATCGCCATGATTCTGAAGTGCCACAAGAATATCAATATTGATACCAATATCAATACCACCAAGATTGTTCCGATGTCCCGAATGGTGAGCAGCCTGATGAACATGCCTGTTCAGCCTAACAAGGCGATTGTGGGTCGCAATGCCTTCGCTCATTCTTCTGGTATCCACCAGGATGGCGTGCTGAAGAATGTCCAGACTTACGAAATCATCGACCCTAAGGATGTGGGATTGGATGATAACGCTATCGTATTGACAGCCCGCTCGGGTCGTGCTGCCTTGAAGTATCGCCTCCATGTGAATGGTGTGAATGTAGATGACGAGGAGAAGCTCGACAAGATCTACAAGAAGTTCCTCCAGTTGGCTGATAAGAAGAAGGAAGTTACCGACGAGGATGTATTGATGCTCGCTGGTGCTGATTCTGCCGATAAGCATGGCGTACAGCTCGACTGGTTGCAGGTAACTACCGGCAAGGGCGTGAAGAGCGTGGCAAGCATCGGCTTGAACATCGCTGGTCAGAAGTTCGAGGCTGCTTCATCGGGTAATGGTCCGGTAGATGCTGCCATCCGTGCCCTCAAGAAGGTCATCACCAAGGAGATGAACCTCAAGGAGTTCACCATCCAGGCTATTGACAAGGGCTCAGACGATGTGGGTAAGGTTCACATGCAGGTGGAGTACGATGGTCATGTATATTATGGCTTCGGCGCAGATACCGATATCGTGACAGCTTCTGTTGAGGCTTACATCGACTGTATCAACA